>Ga0181597_10000033_pt1 | contig 139135 bp, 116 predicted proteins | sample 041ome_5_FD_148647 | JGI IMG/M metagenome (GOLD analysis project Ga0181597, IMG submission 148647) | Coastal salt marsh microbial communities from the Groves Creek Marsh, Skidaway Island, Georgia - 041403US metaG (spades assembly) | ecosystem: Environmental > Aquatic > Marine > Intertidal... | reverse complement strand
AAGTGCAGATACTCGACTGTTTCGGTCAGAAAGATGAGACTATGACCCATCACGATCATGGCGGAATCATCATGTTTAAAAAGCCCAAGAGAAACATGTCCAAAAAACCGGGAGAATGGAATCATATGATTGTATCGTGTGAGGGACATCACCTCCGGGTCGCAATCAATGGGGTGGAGGTACAAAATGTATATCTGGACGATGATGCAGATAAAGGTTTGCCACCCAGCAAGCTAAGTACGCGGCCAATGAGAGGCCATATTGGACTGCAGGATCACGGGGTGCCCCACAGATTGATTTTCCGAAATATTAAGATTCTCGAACTTTAATTAGAGAAATTGAAAGTTTATTTGCTGCAATTTTCTCCTGTTTGGGAAAAAAAGGAGAAGAATTTTGAGCAGGTAAAAAAATGGATTCGGACTAATAAACCATCACCGAATTCCCTGCTTGTATTGCCAGAAACTTTTGCCACTGGATTTAGTTTATGCTTGGACAAAACCCTGCCGGGTGAACCTCACCAAACGGAATACTTTCTGAAAAATCTGTCCTTAGAATATGGTATCTGGGTCATGGGAGGAATGATTACTCCTGCATTGGATAGCGCAATCAAAGGAAAAAACTCTGTCGTTCTATACGGCCCAGATGGGACAAAAATGGGCAGCTATGAAAAGGTCCATTTATTCAATCCTTCCGGAGAGGAAAAAGTTCATCTACCAGGAAACCAGGTAGAACTTTTTGAGATTAACGGGCTGAAAATCTGCCCGTTAATTTGTTATGATCTTCGGTTTCCTGAAGTCTTTCGTGAAGGCACAAAAAAGGGTGCTGAAGTTTTTGTGGTGCATGCATGCTGGCCAAGCAAAAGGATGAATCACTGGAGAGTTCTACTTCAGGCACGGGCAATCGAAAACCAGGCTTATGTGATTGGGATTAACCGTACGGGCGAAGAACCGGAAACTCAATATGAGGGAGGCTCAATGGTTGTAGATCCCCAAGAAAATATCCTGATAGAACTTGGAAATGAACCTATCTGTCAGGAAGTCCTCTTGGAAAAGAAGTTGGTAGATGAATGGCGGGCTTCCTTCCCAGCCTTACCAAACTGAACAGGCTCGGCTTAATACAACTAAGCCTCAGTTGCCCAAAGTGATTTGGGTAAATTGATCTTAGCCACGATCCGGTCAATTTTCTCCTCTTCTTCGGCAGAAAAAGTAAGGTTTCTGACAGCCTCTAAATTATTCTTTATTTGATTAACTGAGCTCGCCCCCATTAGAGCACTGGTAACCCGACTTGAACGAAGTACCCAGGACAAAGCCATTTGAGCGAGAGCCTGCCCTCTGGCCTCTGCCAGGTTGTTCAGTTCTTGTATAACCCGAATATTCTGTTCGCTAACCTCATTTTTACGGAGTGGAGATTGTTGGATGCGGGCACGGGAAACTTCTGGAATACCCTTGAGATATTTATCGGTAAGAAGTCCCTGAAAGAGTGGACAAAAGGCAATCACCCCGATTCCATTTTTTGCACAGCAGTCGAGAAGGCTGCCCTCCACCCATCGGTTAAGCATGGAATAGTTGGGTTGATGGATAATGGGTGTAACCAATCCGTTGGATTTACAAATTTCTAAAACATCTTTTGTTTGCTCAGTTAAATAGCTGCTAATTCCCACATACAAAGCTTTCCCCTGATGGACCGCGGTATCCAATGCCCCCAAGGTTTCTTCCAAAGGAACAGAAGTATCAAAACAGTGCGAATAAAAGATATCGAAATAGTCGAGACCCGTTCGCTTGAGGGATTGATCCAGACTGGCAAGGATGTGCTTTCGACTCCCGCCCATCCCGTAGGGACCGGGCCACATATCATAGCCGGCTTTGCTCGAAACCAGAAATTCATCTCTTGGCATCTGGGAAAGAATTTTACCCACATTGATTTCAGCAGATCCATAAGGAGGACCATAATTATTGGCTAAATCAAAACTAGTGATACCACCATCGAAGGCGGCGTGAACAATTTCTGTTTGTTTTGAAGTTGGACTGGAGCCACCAAAATTATGCCAAAAACCCAGACTTAACGCAGATAATTTTATCCCTGTATTCCCACAAGTTCGATATGGCATCCGGCCATCATACCTGGGTGGTGGTGGATCCCCCAGGCTCATGAAGTATAGCTGTTAAATAGAGTCAAAAAAGACCGCTTAAGATTCAGTGGATTCTGCCACCGTTTCCTCACCTACCTCTTCGCCGGAATCTTCAGGATCCTGCTTTAAATATTCGTGCACGCTGAGATCACCCACAAAGGACTCCCCTTCCCTACGCTCAACCACATGGTATCTCTCCACATAGCGCTGCACCACATGAATCTTTGCATCCAGTGGCTGGACAATCAGAAGTTGTAAGTGGAACTCTTTAAACAGGTCTAGCAAGTACTGGGAAAATTCATCGTCTGTCTTGCTGAACATTTCATCCACTGCAACCAGACGGAAAGTCTCAGTTTGTTTGCCGCCCACATCAATTCCATATTGATAGGCAATCGCAGTAGCCAGAATGGTTGATGCCAGACGGTTTTTCTCTCCACCTGATTTTCCTGCGGCACCACTGTAACTTTGTCGCAAAATATCGCCCTCTTTGTAGAACTCGTCTGCACGGAACTTGAACCAGTTTCGGACATCAATGACCCGTTCAGTCCAATTTAAATCCTGTTCCAGTTCTCCAAGAAACTGTTCCACGCGATGATAGCGTTCACGGCGGCGTTCATCATCATCGTCCGATTCCAGATCTCCTTCCAAAGCATGTCTGCGAAGTTTCTTGAATCGACGCACTCCATCATCTCCCGCGTCCTCAATCATCAACTGGATGTAGGTAAGTTCTTTACGGTCAAAAGTTACCCGCGATAGATGTTCATTCAATTCATAAACCCGTTTTCGGATACGGTCGCGATGAGACTCAAGAGCCTCACTGAATCCGGAAACTTCTTCCGGTACCTGTACCCTAAGCAGCTCTTCGAAACGCTCATGGTTTTTAGCCAGATCCTCTTCCTCGATTTGTTTACGGACTTGGTCAAAAGAAGAATAGGTAGCATCGGAGTATCCTTCTTCAAGATCAAGAACGAGTTCATCACGGAATGCCTGATTACGGCCGTCTGCAATGAAGCGCTGCATGGCCGCTACATTTTTATCACGCAATTTATCCAGGGAAACTTCGAGCTTCTGGATACGGGCATCGACTTTGTGCGTGGCTTCCCGGGCAGATTCCTCGATATCATCGGGTGACTCTGGAGGTGTACCAAATTCCTCCTCTATTTGAGTGTAAAGTGCCTCCAATGCCTCATCCACCTTGTCATTGGCTTCCTCAGGATCCTCACCTTTTGCTAATTCTGGGATGAGTTCTGTACGGTATTTTTCAAGTAATGTACGGATCGCCTCGATACGAGTTTCATTTCTTTCGGCACGGGCTTCGACTCCACCAATGCGCTGAAGAATCTGATCTCTTGTATTCTGCAGGGAATCAAGTTTCTCCACCAGTGCATCGTAATCTTCTTTCAACTTTTTAAGAACATCAGAGCCTCCCACAATCACGCGCTCCTCTTCTTCAAGATCCGCCATCCTCGTAGAGAGACCCAGCATATCTATGTCGGAAAATTCATTGGCACAGGCTTGTAGTTGTACACCAGCACGTAATTTTGCCCTTAAGGTCTGTCTCTCAAACTCAGATTCACGGATGGAGCGGCCTGCATTATCAGATTCTTCTCTCCATTTGCCGAGTGCTTCATCCAATGATTTTTGTTTGGGACTAAGATCCCAACCAAGTACCCAGGTGGATGCATCGCCAAGAAAAAAGGTATCATTCTTTTCACGGAGGGACCCGCCCGTTTTAACTAGACCTTCGAGAGTGATTGCGTCCGCTACTTCATCGAATCTCTTATTTCTCTCTTCAAGGCAATGATGGGGGAATCTACGGTTGATTTCCCACTTCAGCCATGCCTGCCTTGATTTTTCGATCTCTGAGCGGATCACAAGTTTGGCTAGCAAGGAATCATCATCCGGCTTTACTTTGGAATGCCCGGAACTTGGGCAGATAAAAGCGAGACGGTCGCCAAGATGATTTTCCTCAAGAAATTTTTCGGCCTCATCCGCAAGTTTGGGAGGCACCACGATGGTAAGTGCAAAGGGACGCAAAGCCCGCTCAATTGAACCGGTCCATTTTGACTCATCTGGTAACACTTGCACGAGTTCACCAATAAAGGGAAGTTCGGCAATATCCCGATCCAAAGCGGTGGCTAGCGATGCACGCAAACGGGCCAGTTCGGGGGGGACATTAGTGTTGGCCTCAAGAAGATAATTCCGCTCATCCTCCAAGGTATCCACCCGTTCGTTCGCCTTCTTTAATTGGTAGGAAACTTCGACAATTTTTTCATCCAGCTCAGCAATCTTGCCTTCCATTCTTGGTAACTGCGTATCCAATTCCCGACGGAGGGTAAGAAAGTCATCCTCCTGCTTTACAAAGGATCCCTTTTCCCAGGCACTCAAATGACGCTCAAAATTTGCAGCCCTTTTGTTAACCACTTCACGCTTATCGCGCAGACGATCAATTTCTGCACCTACCTGCTCAAGTCTGCGGTTCTCATCACTATCTGAAAGCGCACGCTCCAGATGATTTAATTTTTCGCGGTAGCGGTCGATCTCACCCCTGGCTGTTTTTAAACGGGCACGCTCGGCCTCTTCCTGATGTTTTAATTCATCAATCCAATCTGTTCTTCTCTCCAATTCTGCCTGGGCATAAAAGGGTTCGATGGTTTGTCTGATTTTATCCGCGTTGGCACGGAGGTTCATTGAGGCCAGAAACTGGGCATGGGTATTCTGAATTTCATCTAATTGCTCAATTTGATAGGAAGCTGTTTCGATTCTACGATGAGTGCTGCGAAGATCATCAAATCTTTCCTGAAGTGCGACTAGTTTTTCCTTGGCTCCTCCATCATCAAGCATGTGCTCACGAATGAACTGAGTGAGGTCTTTAACATCTTTGATACACACCGCCTGATTGAAAATGGACATGGGTGAACGAGTGCCCAAATCCGCATCCAGGAAGAGCATGGATTCGAATTTTTTATGGTATGCAGTGAAAGAATCAAAAATGTTGAAACCACGCTCCTTAAGGATACGGCGTAAATTATCGGAGTCGCCCAACTGATTGAAGTCTTCCTCAATGGTGAGTTTTCTTTTTTCCACCATGTATACCTTGTCCACTTTACCCGAAGGTAAGCACCAAAGCACCTGTGCGATGGTTACCTCAGACTGATAAGCTTCATTAAAAAAATGAGCGAGGAGAACGGTGTAGGTTTCACCCGGTTTACGCAAGGTTTCCTTGCGGCCCTGCCCGGTGGCAGAGTCGTGGATTTCGGAATAAGCACCGAGCACATAATCTCTTTCGTTACGCTCTCTACTTCCTGCAGAGCTGGAAGCAACATTGTAATTACGGACACGGTTGGGAACAAGCAGGGTCAGGAGTGCATCAACCAAGGTGGATTTACCAGAGCCATTTCGACCAGTAATCATCGATGTACGACCATCGGGGCGTATAGTATAAACTTTCTCGTGAAAGGTTCCCCAATTCAACAGGGACAACTCATGCAGGCGGTAACCTGCGGTTGATTTATCCGGTGAAAATTCTAATTCTAACTGAGACTCAAGCATCTTCCTCCTCCATTTCCTCGTCCAATTCTGGAGCTCTTCGTTTGATTTGGTTTTTTACCTCGGTGAGTTTTTCAGGAGGTAATTTTGCTTTGATAATTCGCTCTACCCGGTAGAGTCCCTCGTCTTTATCGCGTACTTTTTTAATAATCCCCCACTCTTCAAATTTGTTAATCAGACCTGCAATCTGACGATGAACTTTTTTCTCATCGTGCAGCTCAGGATAATACGGTGCCATCAATTCCGTAAGATCAAGACTAGACCGGTAGAGATGATCTCCCTCCTCCTGGTTCTGCTCAAAACGCATCAGTTCCTCTCGAAGTAAGACCATGAAGATAGTCTGATGGTAGGAAAGACGGGTACGGCGCAACACCCGCGGTAAGGGCGAGGAGGTTACATCATCCCAATTCTCCTCCTCTTCTGAATCTTCTTCATGCTGCCTGACATAGGCATATCCGGCGGAATCATCGCGGGCGACATCCAGGCCCATCTCTCCAAAATGACCTTTAATCTTTTCCCATTCTGCTCCGAGGCGACTCCAAAGGTCCAAGTCTTCCTGATAAATAGGGCCGTTCAATAAACGAACGATCACATGACGGTGGGTAATGGCTGGATTCATAAGCTGTTTCTTTGAAAGATGAGTTGTTCAACCTCAACATACCTGGGTTGAGCTGGGCGGTTTAAATCAACCTGAATAAGATCGTTTGAGAGAATCTCATGCCGGGAATCTTCCCCGGCAATTACGCGGTAGCATACAATCTCTACTACACCGCGCTCCAGGGGATATTTCTCCACCATTTCGGACAAAGTAATTTGCTCCACCTCGTCCAGAGTTTCGGTCACCCGGGAGCGGTATTTTTTAAGATCCAGAGGCTCACCAACCGAACCGAGAATTTCATTGATCCAGTCCGAGTCTTCATTCTTCGCTGGCTTGACTTCGGCAAAGGCCTCAACTGCTTTAGGCTCCCAAAATTCGGCTTCCATCAAGGTAAAGAATTGAGGTCTAATCTCGATTTCAAAATCCCAGTCCTCCAACGGAGTTTCACGAAGACGGTAAGCATGACTACGAATTTCGGAAAGAGTTTCCCTAATCTGTCTACCTCCTCCTCCTGCATGGTCACCTACGACTTGGCGGAGCTTTCTGCTAATGCGACCGTATGCTCCATGAGCAGAAGTGGCCTCACCAAACAAGCGGTCTCCTAGGCTGGAGAAGATTTTTTGCGGATCGAGACCTCTTCTATGTGCAATGTCTGAGGTCTGCTCAGCAAGATTGCGAAAGCGCCTGGCCATTGCAGGATTGGTCATCATTTCCCGGAAGCCAAAATAACTCTTTCCCTGGTCGCAGGAACGCAATTGCTCATCGGCATCCAAAACATGCTCAACAATGTCTCCCTTGGACGCTTTGCCCTGGGCATAAAGATTGGATATTTCCCGAGCATGGTCTTTAAAAAATTCCTCAATCGCACGAAAGTCTGAGAGAAAATGTTCTACCAAATCTGAAAGATCATAGACCTGATCCCGAATAATATCCTCTCCAAAAATGGGGGCTTCTCCCGTCTCCTGAATTTTACGGATTTCCTCGTCTATCTCATCCCGTTTACGTGCAAGTTCCCGGATACGGGCTTCAGGGTCTGAGTTTACCCCGTTATTCAATTCCTGCATTTCAAGAAGGATACGATTAAAACGTGACTCCGTGGTTGCGTAACCACGGTGCTGCATGGCCAGGAGATCATTGAGCCAGCTCAAGGCTTTTTCCGAATGCCTGGTTAGCCTAAACACATACTCTTCCCGGTCTTCATTGTATGTTTTGGTTAGATAGCGGTGTTCTTCATCGCACCACTCATCCAAATATTCCTGAGGGCTTCTTTTCGGTGCTTCAGCTTCTTCAAGCTCCCTAATCTGCTCAATGTGTTCCGCCAAGGTAGCAGATAGTTCTTCTTCAGAAGCTTCAATCACTCCCCATTTTTTGAAGGTCTTAAAGAAAAAACCAGCGACAAATGAACCCAGTCTCCCCCTCATCAAACGGAGGGCTGGTGATTCCTCAAAAATATGTAAAAATTCTTCGTCCATTGAATACAGGCACAATCTATTAAATGATTGAGATTGAAAGGGTATTACCGAACGTCAAAAATAAGTTATGCCCATAAATTTAGCACTGTTAAGAACTCGACTAACGATGAAAATTAATCGGTCTTTGAGAGCACTAATAAACGACTAGTTTATTGAAAGTTTCCGGGAATTTTCTTCCGGTAAATACCGTGCTCAGATTGTAAATAAAACCAATCATCATAACATCGAATCCGCATAGACTCTGCAATTGGTAACTTGCTTCTTATTTTCCCTTTTAAGAGATCAAAAATTTGAATGGTTTTGCCGTTACCAGATAGGACCGCAAGGTATCTGCACTTACGATCGATAAAGTCAAGAGAGGTAGGCGAATGAGAATTATCGGGGAAAGTAACCAAATTCCAGCCGATGATGGTTTCGTTCGAAGAATTCAAATCGTAAACAGCCAAACGATTGGGATCAGATTCTGCGACCACTAACCTAGCACCTGTATCATCAATAACTATATCATTGGAACGGACTAAATCATCATTAAGGATCGATAATCTACCCTGTGAGGAATTGATCTTGTACAAAGTCGCCGTGTGAGGGGATCCGACATAAATATCGCCATTCTGATTTCCTCTTAAGCCGTCAATTTTGGCCATCCTGTATCCATCGTAAGAGTCTGCCAAATTCTCTAGCTTTCTCGCATCCGTGGAAATTCTCAAGATTTTACCCGTAGTCGACTCTGCGAGAATTAACCTGCCTTCAAAATCCACCCAAAGATCATCAATGATTAAATCTGTGCCTTCTTCCCATTTTAACCATTCCTTTAAATCAAGAAATGGTGAGATTAAATCAGGGCTTTTAAGATCTCCTTTCAGTACAATGGAAGGGTCCGATAAATCGACAAAATAGATAAGACCTCTTCGGGAGATGGAGAAGGAAGCCCCTTTCAATAAAAACTTTTGTTCGGATTTAGGTTCAGGAAGCTGTAAGGCTAATGAAGCCTTGGTTGGCTCCGTCTTTCTAGCCTCTTGTTTGACCGCATTCCAGCAGCCTAACAGCAAAAATAATGCAATAAGTAATATAAACGAAAACTTTACCATCCAAAATATAAGAAAATTATTTCTAAGAGGCTAAAAAGAAAGAGGTTGATCTACCAAGGTTCAAAACAAAAGTAATCATTTAAACTAAAATTCTTTTGAAGAATGTCCTACGAACTTTTAAAAATCACTGAACTAATCCATAGCTGCAGTGGATTACTGATTGGTGCGGGAGCAGGTATGGGGGTAGATTCTGGTCTACCTGACTTCAGGGGGAAAGAAGGCTTTTGGCGAGCATATCCTCCGCTAAGAAAACTGGGCATTAGGTTCGAAGAAATGGCGAACCCGAGATGGTTTTCCGAAAATCCAGAATTAGCATGGGGCTTTTATGGTCATCGATATAACCTTTACCAATCAACTAATCCTCACGAAGGTTACAGAATTTTAAATAACTGGGCAGAAACTTTTAAAATTCCCAGCTTTGTTTTTACTTCCAATGTCGACGGGCACTTTGGTAAGGCTGGTTGGGATCAAAAAATTTTAGAGTGCCATGGTTCACTGATGCGGCTGCAATGCCTAGAGAATTGTGGCCAACCGGTATGGAATTTTAGTGATAGTAAAGATCATACTTTCGAAATTTGTTCTGATACACTTACTTGCTTAACACCGTTGCCAAAATGCCCAAGATGTGAAAGCCTCGCCCGACCAAACATTCTGATGTTTTCAGATTTCTATTGGGATTGCAGTATTCATTCGATACAGGAAAAACAGCTGGATCAATGGTTACAGAAGCATGGAACGGAAAATCTTCTAGTCATGGAGTTTGGTGCTGGACTGGATGTGCCCACTGTACGCTTCTTTTGTGAAAGTACCTGGAAGGAATTTAATTGTAACATGATTCGGGTGAACCCTAGGGATAGCCAAAGTCCCACAGGCATAATTACTTTGTCTATTGGAGCACTCGAGGCAATTAACAAAATAGAGGAGGCAATGTAAATTGTACTTCGATGGGAAGAGCTACTCGACGGTAACAGATTTGGCTAAATTTCTGGGTTTATCTACATCCAATCCACGCAAGCGGGCAAAATGATAGGCAAAGAGTTGCAACGGTAAGTTCGCTAGAATTGGTCGAATAATCTCGTGGGCAATTGGCAAGCGGAAGATATCATCCGCAGCACCCTCTGGAATTTCAATATCAGCTGGTGCAAATGCAATCACTGGTCCTTTCCTTGCTTTTACCTCCTGCATATTTGCAATGGTCTTGGCGGATAACTTGGTTCCTTCAACCAGAAAAATAGAGGGACATTCCGGATTAATTAACGCAATAGGGCCATGCTTAAGCTCAGCTGCCGGATAGCCTTCAGCATGGGCATAGGAAATTTCCTTTAATTTTAGTGCACCTTCCAAAGCAACTGGGTATAGACTTTGACGACCTAAGAACAACAGATGCTCCGCTTTGGCATATTTTACTGCCAATTCCCTGATTTCTTCGCCTTTCTGAAGAATTTCAGCAACCAAGTCTGGCATGGTTTGCAAAGCGTCCACGATAGCTGCTCCATCGGTGGGAGACAAATCACGCATTCTGCCGAGAGCCAATCCGAGCATCGCACACAAGCAAACCTGAGAAGAAAACGCTTTGGTAGAGGCAACCCCTATTTCAGGACCAACGCGCTGGTAAACCCCGCCGTCGGTTTCGCGAGCAAGAGATGAACCGACCACATTAGTGATACCAAGGGTAAGCAAACCTTTCGTCTTAGCCTCCCGGATAGCTTCTAAGGTATCTAAGGTTTCCCCTGATTGACTGACTGCAATTACTAACGAGCGACCGGACTTGGGTGAATTACGGTAACGAAATTCAGATGCATGCTCTACCTCGACAGGTACACGGGCGAGTTTTTCAATTAAATATTCTGCCACCATACAGGCATGTCTTGCCGTGCCACAGGCGACGAAGATAATACGATCCACATTTCTAAGCTCATCCTCATGACCCTCCAATCCACCAAGCTTAGCGGTGGTTCCGTCATCCCCGAATCGACCTCTCAGGGTATTTCGAAGAGCGGAAGGTTGTTCAAAGATTTCTTTTTCCATGAAGGAACCAAAATCACCGAGTTCCACTTCCTCCAATGTCTGCTCGAGGGGCTGGGTAACTGCTTCGGCTTCATGCCCTTCCTGGTTGGTAATCCGAAAATCACTTCCACGAAGAATCGCCAACTCGCCATCTTTTAAAAAAACCGCTTCTTTCGCTCTTCCCACAAAGGCAGAAGCATCACTGGCAATAAAATTTGCATCATCTCCAATACCCACAACCAACGGAGAACCGCGACGGGCACCCACCATCATATCCAGATAATCAATGCACATGACCGCAATACCATAAGCACCACGTGACTTTGCCAGAGCCGCACTAACTGCCTGGATAAAACGATCCTCTCCCTCAGGCAACTCATTATAGTGATATGCAATGAGATTACACAGAACTTCGGAATCAGTATCGGAAGAGAATTGTACCCCTTCTTTGAGAAGAAAATTTTTGAGAGTGGAGAAATTCTCGATCACACCATTATGAACCAACACAAATTTTTTATCGTGGCTTAGATGTGGGTGTGTATTCGATACGGTTACCGCACCATGAGTAGCCCATCGGGTGTGAGCAATACCAAGACCTGATCTACTAAATTCTCCCTGTAAGGATTTGGATAAGTTTTCTACTCGGCCAGTTTCACGGGCTATGGAAAAAGAATCTCCTTCATGAAACGCAACCCCAGCTGAGTCGTATCCCCGGTACTCTAAACGACGCAGTCCATCGATAAGTGGCTCTTGAGCAATCCCTTTTCCTAAATATCCAACTATACCGCACATTACTTAAACTTCTAAACTATTTTTAGACCTACACAAGAAGATGTTGTTACAAATTCCCTCATGCAAGATGGATTGAGAGAGAGGTTTTTTTAAAAAGATTCGCTTTCTTTTCTAAGACTACCAAAAGTAATTTCATGCTCACAAGATGTCTATGGTATCTATTTATCTTTCTGTCTACAGTTCTGAATACATTTGCTAATGAGCAATTCCAAAGGCCTAATCTTTTAGTCTGTATTTCTGATAACCATGCTGCAAGTTTGCTTGGTTCACTTGATCTAAAAGGTTCATCGATCAACCCCACACCACACCTTACCAGAATCATCCAATCCGGATTTTCCCACCGACTAGCATATTGCACAAATTCAAATAGTGGAAAAACCGCTTTCCCCTTACTTAGTGGATTGCCTAAACATGACGGAATAAAACATGTTCTCAGCAAAGCATTGCTCCCAGAATATCTAAATTCAATTGGTTACGAATGTGCTTTTTTTGGTTCATGGACATCAAGCAAAGATCCTCAAGGTTTCGGGTTTTCTAGCTGGAAGATTCTCAAAGATTCTCAGATTTTTTTTAATCCTGAAATTAAATCATCGTCTCGTAATCAGATCATAGAGGGTCACACAACTGATGTAATTACAGACCTTGCAATCCGCTGGCTCAAAAATCGGGGAAATAAGAAAAAACCTTTTTTCGTGCTGGTTTCTTACCAAGCAACTCAAAGACCATGGATTCCCCCAGTGCGTATGATCTCAAAATACAATAATGAATGGTTTAGCACTCCAGTTAATTTTTTTACTGATTTCAATGAACGTACCCCTGCTAATAAATACCAACAGATGAATATTTATAGGGACCTTGATCCTCAGCATGATCTTTTTCTATACAACTGGTCCGACACAAATAGCACCGATACACATATTTCCATTTTAGAGAAAAATATCAATTCCATGAATGATGAGCAAAAAAGTGCATGGACATTGTCTTGGAAACCTCAAAACGAAGCTTTTGCCAGAGAGTCTCCAGAGGAAGACGCCCTTGCGATTTTTAAATATCAGAGATTTTTAAAAAACTACCTTCGCTGCCTTCTGGCACTGGACGAAAATATCGGCAGACTTTTTGATTCAACAAAGGATGTTTCAAACTCACAGTCTTATTTTATGTATTTATCAGAGAGAGGTTCATTCACGGGTGAATTTGGTTGGTTCGGAAATCAATGGATGTATGAACCTAGCTCTCGAATACCATTTATTTTTTGCACAATGAATGGATCAAAGCCATCTTCATTTGATCCAAATAAACCTTTCGCAGATACAGATTTTTACCAACTCATTAAAACCTTATGTGGAAGATTGAAAGACAAAAATAATACAGAACCTAATGACATTTATAATTTAATTGCTCCAGATAAGGGTATTTATTTTACCCAAAACATATACCCTGGGGAGTATCATGTAGCTCTCCATCATGGGCTACGAAAAGGAAGATATAAGATTATCCACTACCATTCTTTTAACGAGTGGGAATTTTACGACCTTGAAGGTGATCCCAATGAGGAAATAAATCTAGTTACCAATCCAGATCTAAAAGAGACAATTAGAGAATATCGAGAGTTATTACAACAAGCAGCAGAATCATCGAATTATTCACTTCACAAGAAAGAATTCCCAGAAGACTGGAAAAGGATGCAAAGGAGTCCTGATAAAAAAAGCCGCTAAAACTCAATGTAAAAAATAATATTTTCGATTTTATTTATAAAATATCTTGAAATTTTATGCCTATCGCGACTATCTTAAGGAAGGTTTGCATAACTTGAAGGGCATCGTTTGGGAGGACGATGCCTTTCTGTTTGGATAAATCTCAAACGACATTACATACCTGACAAGACCAACTTTCGTTTTTCGTCGTTCATCCAATCAAACAGATTCCAACGCTTTACTAGAACTCGGTATTTGGCTGCATTAGCTTTAAAAGTGGGTTCATGGTCAGTGTAATATGCAGTCATTATATTTCCTTTGTTGTCCAAGCAAACGGAAGAAGGATAACCAAGGTCATTCGCCTGATCGCCACACTGATGTAGGGTCCATGGTGGTAACCAAGTTTTACCACCATCCAAGCTGATGCGTGCTGCAAAACCCATCAATCCACGATTTCGCAGGCCATAAGTAAGCAATAAAGCTTTTGACCCAACTTGAATAAGATCTGCAGGATGCTGCATGGGAAGTGTAACCGCACCTTTCTCGTACCACTTTTTAGAAGTGACAGAAAATTCACAAATTTTTACATGATGATCAATATGGGTTCGAGTAGCCCCCAGTAGTTTTCCTCCATCGAGAGGGCAAAGAGCAACTTCATTGGAATCATTTTTTCCTAGCTTATAATATCGATCCCAGGAATTTCCATCGTCCTCAGAAAAACTTATCCATGACTCGGAAGGGTTGCCCCTACCCTGACTCCGATAACAAGAGTATGCCAAAGTGTTATCATCCACACGAACTATACGTCCATAGGGTATTGCGTTTCGAAGTTTTTGGGGGATAGCAGGCTCTCTATCCTCTTGCCAGGAAACACCTCCGTCGGAAGATCGTGATAACCAGTGTCCGGCAAACCCTACAAATTTTTTATTCTCCAAAATAAAACCACTACTGAAGCAAAGGATGTCTCCATTATTCGCCGTTCCCACCGCCAGATGCATCCGGTTTCCGCTCGGTGGTCTGCGGGAAACTACAGATAATTTTTGCCACCTCGACGAGGTGCTCTTCTTTAGAGAGCAAACAAGGTCACCCTCCATCTGCCCATGACTTGGAGCATTAAAATATACGCAAAGTAAATCTCCATTGGAAAGCTTTGTCAGGTTCGGCCATCCACATGCATGAGTAGCAACGACGGACAAATCAGATCTCGGCATTTCTTCAGTCTTTAGGTTTGTAAGGATTTGCAGAAATCAATGAAACCTTTGGCTTGCTCAAACAGACGCGAAGAAATTTCCTCATCCATAATGCCTTTTTCGGGATCAATTAACTTGTAAGAGTAGGCGAGAAAGACTCTCTTGGGATAATTATAGGCATTTCTGTAACCAAAAACTTGCATCGCATGCTCCACTGGACGAAGTCCACCAAACTGTCCAGCAGCAACCCCGATATAACATACAGGCCGGTTTTCAAAACTCTCAGGAAAGGGAAGTAAATCAATGAAAAGCTTAAGTGCACCTGACATACTTCCATTGTATTCAGGAGTGATAACCACCAAGCCCTTTGCACATAGCACCCTTTCAGTAAATTCGACTACTTTTGCAGGTTTCTCTTGGTATGCATCGGGAGTAAATGTTTCAGGAGGTAAGTCCTGCAAGCTCATCAATTGAGCCTCAGTGGGTAACTCACGGTACATATCAAGAAGACAATTTCCGAGAACTTTGGATAAGCTGCCTCTCCGATTTGTGCCAACTATGATTTCAATCATTAAGCTTTTATTTGCCTATTACAAATGAATGCAACTCGTCATATGTTTTGCAGACTCTTACATCCGGGTATTCATTAGTAATTGAAACTGGCGGATTAAAGAAAGTACACTGATTTGCAGTGAGCAACATCCCAAGATCATTATAACTATCACCTGCTGCAAGAACCTCGAAATTAAGTTTTTGAAAATACTGAACGGATTTTCTTTTGTGGTCTCCTAAGCGAATTTTAACTTCCTCAATTTTTCCGTCATCTGCAATTTGGAGTTCATGGCAGAACAAGGTGGGGAAATTAAGCTTTCTCATCAGAGGTAAAGCGAATTCTCTGAATGTGTCAGAAAGGATGATAAGTTCGTGGGATTCTCTCAGTTTGGAAACAAAATCGATAGCTCCTGGTAAGGGATCCATTGATTCAATAACTTCCTGAATCTGAGGTAGTTTAAAACCATACTTATCAAGAATGTTTAGCCTGTAAACCATCAACTTCTGATAGTTAGGCTCATCCCTCGTTGTCCGCTTCAATTCTTCGACTTGGGTTTTTTCCGCAAAAGCGACCCAAATTTCAGGTATTAAAACACCCTCAAGATCCAAGCAAACAACCTGCACAGTATTGTAATAAAATCAAGGAAGGGAGGTTTCACCCATAAGAAAACGATCGCATTCTCGAGCAGCAGCACGCCCTTCATTAATCGCCCAAACCACCAATGATTGACCTCGTCTTACATCTCCGGCGGCAAAAACACCTTCGATATTGGTGGCAAACCTACCATAATCCGCCTGAATATTAGATCTTGAATCCCGCTCTAAACCAAGTTCTTCTGCAATCGTATCTTCGGGACCTAAAAAGCCCATCGCGAGAAAAGCAGCCTGCGCAGGTATTTCTCTTTCGCTACCCTCTACTTCCACAGGAGAATATCTTCCTTCTTTTTCCTGCCATTCGATATCACAAATCATGATACTTTTGAGATTACCAGCATCATCCCCAATGAACCTTTTGGTCATGGTAAGGTATTTGCGAGGATCTTCCCCAAAAACTTCTTTCGCCTCTTCCTGCCCATAATCTAGTTTGTAAACTTTGGGCCATTCCGGCCATGGATTATTTGATGCTCTTTCCTCAGGAGGACGAGGCATGATCTCAAGCTGAGTAACGCTGGTACAACCATGTCGAACTGAGGTACCGACACAATCGGTACCTGTATCGCCTCCTCCAATTACCACGACATGCTTATTTTTAGCAGCTGTTTCAAAGGTAGTAACATCTTTTAACTCAAGCAATCCTTGAGTATTAAGCGTTAAGAATTCCATAGCAAAATGAACGCCCTTGAGATCTCTGCCCTCAACTGGTAAGTCCCTGGGCTTGGTAGCTCCACAGCAAAGAATGACTGAATCGAAATCTTCAACCAACTTCTTAGCTGGGAGATCTTTCCCAATTTCAGTGGAGACGACAAATTCAATACCTTCCGCAGCCATGAGATCAACTCTTCTTTGAACGATCTCTTTCTCTAGCTTCATATTAGGAATCCCATACAAAAGAAGACCTCCTATACGATCCGCACGCTCATAAACAGTCACAGAATGACCGGCCTTATTGAGCTGGTCCGCAGCAGCAAGTCCAGCAGGGCCAGAACCAACAACTGCCACCTTCTTTCCGGATCTGGTCGCAGGCGGATTGGGTTTTACCCATCCTTCCTCAAATCCTTTGTCAATGATGGAGCATTCAATGCTTTTGATTGTCACGGGAGGCTCAATAACTCCCAATACGCAAGAACCCTCACAAGGTGCCGGACAAACTCTACCAGTAAATTCGGGGAAGTTGTTGGTCTTGTGCAAGCGGTCCAAAGCGTCTTTCCATTTGCCCTGATATACTAAATCATTCCACTCAGGAATAAGGTTATTGATCGGACAACCGCTGGCCATATTACTCAGGGTCATACCTGTGTGGCAGTAAGGTGTTCCACAATCCATACAGCGGGCACCCTGCTTACGAATTTGATCGGGATCAAATGGTTCGTGAATTTCTTTCCAGTCCTTAATCCGTTCCAATGGTTTGCGGTCAGGAATTGCTTTCCGCTCGTTTTCTAAAAATCCAGTTGGTTTACCCATAATAAATCGTCAGTAAAATTTGATTAATGTCCCGCAGCCACATTCTCTTCGAATGCAGCTTGTATCGCATCATCTCCCTGCAATCCTCTTTCTTCTGCTTTTTTCAGGGCTAAGAGAACACGCTCGTAATCTTCAGGCATGACTTTGATGAATTTTGGGGAAGTATCATCCCAATTTTCCAGTAAATATTTAGCTCTTGAAGATCCTGTGTACTCAAGATGACTGCTGATTAAGTTTTTAACTTTATCAATTTCCGCATCCTCACACTCGACCAAAGGATAAGTTTTGACCATTTCGGTATTCAGTTTTGTGGTCAAGAAATCACCATCTTCGTCAAAGATGTAAGCAACTCCACCAGACATACCAGCTCCGAAATTCCTTCCAGTCTTCCCAAGGCATAAAACGAGACCACCCGTCATATACTCACAACCATGATCACCCAGACCCTCTACCACGGCATGAACACCGGAATTTCGCACACAAAATCTTTCGCCTACGACACCTGAAACAAAAGCACTGCCAGCAGTTGCTCCGTAGAAGCAAACATTACCGGCAATGATGTTTTCATGTGCTTCGAAAGAAGAATCCTCGGGGGGCCGAACAATAATTTTAGCACCGGACAAACCTTTCCCGAGATAATCATTGGTATCTCCAACAACGGTAAATGTCATACCTTTGGGACAAAAGGCACCAAGACTTTGACCCGCAGATCCTGTGAGGTTTATTCGTACGGTATCCTCATGTAAGCCATCAGGGCCATGTTTTCTGGAAATTTCTGCACCAGTTATTGTACCAACAACTCTGTCCGTATTAATGATAGGCAAATCAATGCAGACAGATTGGCCGTTGGTAATCGCAGGCTGGGCTTGTTTGAGGATTTCACGATTATCCAAGCACTTATCCAATAAATGATCCTGCTTCATTTGACAATAAGTGCCAACTTCTGGACCAACTTCGGGACGATAAAGAATTCCAGAATAGTCCAGACCCTTGGCTTTCCAATGATCAATGGCTTTTCGAAGCTCAAGTTTATCCACACGACCAACCATTTCATTGATAGTTCTAAATCCTAAGCGTGCCATCGTTTCACGAATTTCTTCAGCCACGAAATTCATGAAATTTACTACTGCATCTGCACCGCCAGCAAATTTTGCCCGTAATCTTGGGTCTTGGGTTGCAATGCCAACCGGACAGGTGTTTTTGTGGCAGACCCGCATCATTAAGCACCCAAGCGTGACCAAGGGTGCTGTTGCAAATCCAAATTCCTCAGCACCTAATAAACAAGCGATGGCTACATCCCTGCCTGTTTTTAACTGACCATCTGTCTCAAGAACAACCCGGCTCCGCAAATCATTGAGAAGCAATGTTTGATTCGTTTCAGCCAATCCCAATTCCCATGGAGCACCAGCGTGCTGGATGGAAGATCTGGGTGAAGCACCCGTTCCTCCGTCATATCCAGATACAAGAATGACATCGGCTTTGGCTTTCGCAACTCCCGCAGCAACCGTACCAACTCCAACTTCGGAAACTAATTTAACATTAATGCGGGCATGGTGATTTGAATTCTTGAGGTCATGAATAAGCTCGGCCAAATCCTCAATTGAATAAATGTCGTGGTGAGGGGGAGGAGAAATTAAGCCAACGCCTGGGGTGGTTCCCCTGGTCTTGGCAATCGGAGGTAAAACCTTATGACCAGGCAGTTCCCCTCCTTCTCCTGGCTTTGCACCCTGAACGATCTTAATTTGAATCTCGTCCGAATTAACCAGATAGAAACTAGTTACACCAAAACGACCGCTCGCTACCTGCTTGATGGCAGATCTTCGGGAATCCCCGTTTTCATCGGGTGTAAAGCGGTCAATATCTTCACCACCTTCACCGGTATTGGACTTTCCACCAAGACGGTTCATTGCAATGGCAAGACTTTCGTGAGCTTCCTTGGATATAGATCCATAGGACATAGCCCCGGTTTTAAAACGCTTTACTATTTCACTGGCTGGTTCAACTTCCTCCAAAGGCACGGAATCGGACGGATCAGAGACAAACTCCATCAAGCCTCTAAGGGTATAAAGGTCTCGGGATTGATCGTTAACCGCATTCGAGTATTCCTGAAATACAGCATAATCGCCAAGTCTCGTAGCCTTTTGTAGTTTGTGAATGGTAGTTGGATTAAAAAGGTGCTTTTCGCCATTAGCACGCCATTGGTAAATTCCACCAGTATCTAAGTTAGTTGCTCTACCATCCACACGCTCCGCAAATGCGGATTGATGTCTCTGCAAAGCTTCATTTGAAATAGCATCTAGACCAATACCTTCAACTCGGGATGGAGTTTTGGTAAAGAATTTATCAATGACTTCCTGATTGAGTCCAATAGCTTCGAAGATTTGGGCTCCCCGGTAAGAAGCAATGGTGGATATCCCCATCTTGGACATCGTTTTTATCACGCCGTTAAGATTGGCTTTTAAAAATTTTGCACAAGCAGACTGTGGTTCTCCAGCCAAATCACCAGTGTGAATTAAGTAACGAACGGTTTCGAGAGCAAGATAAGGGTTTACCAAATCAGCTCCATATCCAAGAAGGAGTGAAAAATGTTGAACTTCGCGAGGTTCGCCTGATTCAATAATTAAGGAGACTTTGGTGCGGGTTCCTTGACGAATCAAATGGTGGTGCAAACCAGAACAAGCAAGTAGACATGGGATAGGTGCTTCTTCAGCAGATATATTTCGGTCCGAAAGAACCAAAATATTAACACCTGAGCTAATCGCTTCGTCGGCTTCTTTGTAGAGTCTTTCAAGACCAGATTGCAAGGGATTGCCTTCTCCATTGAAGGATGTAGCAGAAAATTGAATGGGTAAGGTCACTGACAGAAAACCTTTAGGCAAATCTCCTTGCAGCTTACGAATCACATCATCGCCCACCAAAGGACTTTCGAACTTAATCATCCTCGAACTTTCTGGACCTGGCTGGGTAAGGTTACCCTCCGACCCAACAAAGGTCACAGATGCAGTTACTATTTCCTCACGAATAGGATCGATCGGTGGATTGGTCACCTGAGCAAACAATTGCTTAAAGTAATTGTAAAGCAACTGAGGTTTGTCGGAGAGAACAGCGAGGGGAGAATCATTACCCATCGACCCAAGCGGCTGTTTTCCGGAATCTGCACTAGGGCCTATCAAAAATCTTAAATCTTCAAAGGTGTACCCAAAAGTCTTTTGTCTGCATAGCAAAGTCTCATTATTATCCACAGTGCTATGGTTATTTTGAGGTAAAGAATCTTCAGAAATAATAGACTGGTTGATCCATTCACCATAAGGAGCCTGACTTGCAATGTTGGCTTTTAGTTCGGCGTCTTCGATAATTCTACCCTGTTCCATATCTACAAGAAACATACGCCCCGGTTCCAACCTACCCTTCTGGACAACTTTGGACGAAGGAATTGAAGATAAAACTCCAACTTCTGAAGCCAAAATAACTCGATCATCAGAGGTCACATAATAGCGGGATGGACGAAGCCCATTACGATCCAATACCGCACCAATCTGAACACCGTCAGAAAATGCGATAGAAGCTGGACCATCCCAAGGCTCCATAAGACATGCATGAAACTCATAAAAATCACGCTTTTGCTTATCCATGCTTTTATGCTTTTCCCAAGGCTCAGGAATCATCATCATCATGGAATGTGCCAGACTCCTGCCTGATAAGGTTAGGAATTCGAGACAGTTATCAAATTTTTGAGAATCAGATCCATCCTGTCTGATTATGGGGAAAAGTTTTTTAACATCCTCTCCGAAAACCTCGCTGGCGAGTTGCATTTGTCTGGCATACAACCAGTTTTCATTTCCCCTAACTGTATTGATCTCGCCATTGTGGCAAATATACCTGAACGGCTGAGCCCTTGGCCAGCTTGGGAAAGTGTTAGTGGAAAATCTTGAGTGCGTTAGAGCAAGGGCAGACTCCATGTCAGGATCACTTAAGTCAGGAAAGTATTCACCCAACTGCTCTGTGGTTAACATACCCTTGTAAGTCATGGTTCTTGAGGAGAAGCAACAGGCATGAAAATCCACATCATGAGATTCACCAGAATACCTCAATCTGTGACTGATGATGCGGCGAGCAAGGTAGAGCTTCCTTTCGAAATCCAAGCCAGCATTTACTTTCTCAGGTCTTTGTACAAACACTTGCTCCATAACTGGTTCACAAGCCGCAGACGCTTTGCCAAGAATTCCGCTGTTAACTGGAACAGTTCTCCAAGTAATCAAATCGATGCCTTCTTCGCTGAGTACTTCTTCAACCACTTTCCTTTCATTTTCTCTCGAAGTTTGATCTGAAGATAAGAAAAAGAAACCAACACCGTAGTCACCCAATTTGGGCAATTCGATGGACTGAAGCTTTTTTAAAATTTTTCTGAAGAATTTGTCAGGAGTCTGGATAAAAATACCGGCTCCGTCACCTGTTATTGGGTCGCATCCGCAACCACCGCGGTGATCCAAATTAACACAGATTTCAAGTGCTCCTTGAACAATATCATGAGACTTCCGTCCCTTCATGTCTACTATTAATCCAATGCCACAGTTCTCATGCTCGAACTGAGGGTCATATAAACCTTGTTTGTGAGGGATAGTCATGGTTTCAGAAATATATAAAAGCTCTAATTTTTCAAAAAGGAAGACACATTCTGCGCCATGCCGATACACGGTCAAGGCTGAAGGATTGTTTGTTATTGGTATTAATCAATGGAGTAAGAATGAATTTATTCCTCAGAAAAGTTTTTAACCAAAACCTCCTTGATGTATTTATATCAGCGAATTATCTTATTTGCGAAGTATCAAAATTGTAGTAGTTAATTAATCTTATGAAAATTAGAGCATTTCTTAAACCTCATTGCGGATGGAGTATGGGCGTGAGAGCCATAATGGAAAAATATTCTCTCGCATACGAAGACCTCGATATCATCAACAATACAGATCTTTTTCAGGAAATGGTCGAGTTGACCGGACAAACGAATCAACCCTGTGTGGAAATAGACGGCGTTATGCTTGCTGATGTTAGCGGAGGAGAGGTTGAAGAATATCTTAAATCCAACAATCTGGTTGAGCAAAATGATCAAAGACCCGCAGCCCCTATCGATTCTGCTTGCTCAGATGAAGAACATCGTCGTATGGCTGAAGAAAGTTCATCACCCGTCAGATTTTTTTAAAAAATTTATCCACATCAATTATGAGTTATGTAGTTACCGAAAAATGTGTAGACTGTAAGTTTACAAGTTGCGTTTCCGTCTGCCCAGTAGATGCTTTCCATGAGTTACCTGATAGGTTGTATATCAATCCAGAGACTTGCATCGATTGCAACGCATGTATGGACGAGTGCCCGGTTGAGGCTATTTACCCTGATATGGATGTACCAGAGGAATTACAGGAGTGGATAGAGCTTAACGAAAAGGCAGAGGATTACCCACAACTCGTTGGCCCAAAAGATGCCCTGAAAGGTCCTAAGTGTGTCGACCCCGATGCCGACCAATAGAATCCACTTGCTCTTACACGAATTAATCTTCTAGTATATCCTCCTTCACATCTTTTGCCCTATGAAGATTGAATTTAAATACTGCAAAGAGAATACATTACTCCAAAACACCTTAGACCTACCTGCATCTGATAATAACTTCCGTTTTTTCAGGTTTAAGTCTGAGGTTTTTTTATCTAGTGATTCAGGTCTTGCTCAGTCGAAACCTGATGATTTCTATCTAAGAAGTCCCGGGACTAATCTGAGTATTGAACCCAAGTCCAACGATGCTTATTACGATGAGCTTGTCTTTAGTGGAGTTGATGCAAAAAAGTTAGTTAGCCTATCCTCAGTTGATCTAAATTACCTGCTTTCTCCATTACAATCGCATTTTGCTGAAAGTTTATTTTCAAAAATTAAATCTGAAATATCTAACAAGAATTCCTATTGGAAAGAAGTATGTGCATCTTACCTTTTAGAATTGCTTACTAAAACCGTTCGCATGGTAGATCATGACTTGGTTGAAACGATGCCGGATCATGCACAAAAACTCAGAGTTTTGAGAGCAGAAATTCATGAAAACTTTTCAGCACCTTGGACAATTAATCAAATGTCTGAAAAGATGGGTCTTAGCACAAGTAGGTTTGCCTCTCTTTATAAGCAGGAATTCAAAATTAGCCCTACAGAGGATCTAATCCAAACTAGAATTGATCAGTCAAAAAAGATGCTTTCTGCTTCCAAGGTTAGTATCAAAAAGGTGTCAGCTGCATGTGGTTTCGAAAGCGTGCACTACTTTCATCGTGCTTTTAAAAAGCGAGTTTTCATCACTCCCAAACATTTTCAGAATTCAAAGTTTGTAGATGAGGGTTCAGTCTCATCCGACACTAGACAATTTTCATTGGATCGGATGCTGCAACAATCTGAGTACTCTGGTATCATTGAAATTATCGATGGGGAAATCCATTTTCATGGAAACACTTCCCATGTTTCCCAGTTGCTTGGATACCCACCAGAGGAACTACGAGAGAAACCATTCATCAATTTTGTAGCACCTATCAGTGCGTCCGCAGCGGAAGGTGGCGTCGCACAAATTCTGTCTAGCAGAAATGTCCTGGATTTGTCTGTGGAACTACTCCATTTAAAAGGGTACTCTATTCCTATTAGTTTTTCTGCCTTACTTAAGGGGAAAAATTGGTTTTGGTTTATTAAACAGATAACTCCGGTAGCTGCTTGCTAAATACGCTTCTTATAGAAGCTTATCTGCTCAGAATTTAGTTAAGTTTAACCAACCTATCATGGTTGCCATCTGAAATTACCAGATCCACTACCACTGACTTGTTTCTCAAGTCCGTCATCAACGGCAAATCTTATATTTTCAAGACTCGAACTGTAGCAGCGAAAAGAGGAAGTGAAATTTAATTCTTTTTCCCATCCTGAGGGAAGGCTTTTATATTCATAGAATTCTTTAGGCGTTTTTCCTTCATCACAAATAATCAAACGTTCTATCGGTCCAACCGCTGCCAACCTAAGGGTATGGAAACCTATATTAGGAGCAACAGTTGATTTGATTGGCTGTAAATCATCATTTTTAGTTTCTCTAACCAAGCTTTCGCTAATTGACTGCTGCTCGTTGTATTTTAAAGAAGGCTCTTCCTCCCCTGCACTTAAAATAATAATAAAAATGATAAAAAGTAGAGAGCCTGCACCAATGGAACCAAAAATAAGAGCTTTGTTGATAGAAGCGGTTCCTTTGTTTCTATTTCTAGAAGACGGAGAAACGGAAACTCTTGAATTATCAGAATTCTCCAAGGAATCCCCACTCGATATAGATCCTAATGATTTGCGTTTATTTCTGGAATTAGCAGTCCCCAACTCTACATCTAAATCCGCCACTGCAGATTCTGGATCAATTCCTAAAAATCTCGCATAAACTTTGATAAAACCTCTGAGGTAAACCTCAGGTAAATCAATTTCAAACTGCCCAGATTCAAAAGAGGCCAAATAGTCTCCGCGAATTTTAGTGGATTCAGAAGCCTCACGGATAGAAATTCCTTTTCGATTTCTTGCTTCTTCTAATTTTTGTCCTATGGCCATAATTTAAAACTTTCTGTGTCTATGTGATAACATCTAGAATTAAGTATTCTTAGACATCGATCAAGATTTCTCTTCCCTGACCAGGAACATCTGGACCTACCACTCCCCTATCTTCTAGTTCATCCATGATTCTTGCGGCTCGATTGTAACCAATACTCAGCTTCCTTTGCAGATTGGAAGTGGAAGCTCGTTTTGTTGTTCTTATAATTTCTACAGCCTTTTTTAGCATAGGATCCTCGTCTTCGTTTTCACCACTTGATCCAAGAACATCTTCTTCTCCTGCAGACTCAATCTGTTCTCTAACTTCTTCAATAATCTGAGGAGGTCCATTTACCTTCAAATAATCTACAATTCCATTTATCTCATCATCACTTACAAAAGCACCCTGTGCCCGCATAAATGTGGCACTTCCGGGTGGTATAAATAACATGTCTCCTTTCCCGATCAATGACTCTGCTCCTTTGCCATCCAAGATGGTCTGACTGTCTCTATAGGAAGCCACACGAAAAGAAATTCGGCTCGGCAAGTTGGCTTTAATAACCCCGGTAATAACATTCACAGAAGGTCTTTGTGTTGCGATTATTAGATGAATTCCGGCAGCACGAGCAAGCTGGGCAAGGCGAGCAATCCCAGTCTCAACATCTGCCTGAGCAACCATCATCAAGTCAGCTAATTCATCAATAATACAAACAATGTAAGGTAATTTATTTTCTGGTATTTCCAAGGCATCATCATCTCGAGGTACTTCAATCGAGGAAAGTGCAGCCCTTTCCTCTGCAGTCATCTCTGCATCTAATAACTGAGCTTTTTCCTTTTCCTCTTTGTCTTTTAAAATCTTTGCATTGAAACCAGCAATATTTCTAACACCTACTTTGGAAAATATTTGGTACCGTCTCTCCATCTCGACCAAAAGCCATTTCAGGGCTCCCGGTACCTTTTTAGGCTCCGTTACTACTGGAATTAGCATATGAGGAAGATCATTGTAGACTTTCATTTCCACAATTTTTGGATCTACCATAATGAACCTTACATCCTCTGGACTAGAGTGATAGCACAGGGATGCAATAATTGCATTTATACAAACAGTTTTACCAGATCCAGTAGAGCCTGCTACCAATAGGTGAGGCATTTTTGTCAAATCAGCGACTAAAGGTTTACCACTTGCTTCCTTGCCTAAAACAATCGGAATCTCTGCATTGGCATCAGCCCATGCTTTAGATTGAAGAATTTCCTTTAGACATACAGGAGCAGCTAAATCATTAGGTACTTCAACTCCCACACAACCTTTCCCGGGTACAGGTGCTAAAATCCGAACGCTTTCTGCTCGTAATGCCATCGCGAGGTTCTTGTCTAAATTTGCAATCTTTTCTACTCGCACACCAGCTGCAGGATGAATGTCGTACCGAGTAATAACGGGACCTGTGTGAACCTCTCCTAACTCTACATCAATTTTAAATTCTGATAAGGTTTCTTTCAGCCTTTTGGCCTTAATCATATGATCATCATCAGCTCCAGAATTGACTTCCGGTGGCTCCATTAGCAGATCCAAAGTAGGAAAATGATAATCTCCTTTTCTTTCTGGAAAGAGATCGGTTGCTTTCTCGGTTTTTTCTGCCCTCACCACTTTGAAGCCTTCCATTGCAACATCAGATTCGGACGAAGTGAGAACCTCCTCTTTCGGATATTGTTCCGTCTCAACATCAGGATCAGTGGTTAAGGGGTTCTCTTCAGAAGATGCGTGGTTAACACTCTTATTAAAATAACTGTCCCTCGAAACTTTTGATGGTGGCTTCTTACTAGAACATTTTTCTTTGAAGCTATTCTGTTCTAAGGACACATCTCCAAACAGCAAATCGTCCAACTTTTTTTCATTCAAACTAGAGACAGGTATTTGTTCATTCTCATGCGGGACTACCTCTTTTCCTTTGCTAATTGGCTTATCCTGAGCAGAGCTTTGTTTTCTTGCCAAAATGGAACTGAAAATTCTTACAAAAAAAGAACTTAGCTGATTGATCGGAGTTAATAAGGAACAAAGGAGTTTCTGCTTACTGCCATTCCATGAGATTACAAAATAGAGCCCAGCAAGAATGCACAATGATCCAATGATGGATGAACCTATTTCCCCAAACCAAAGCCTGAAAAACCCTCCATTACTCAATGAAAGCATATCATCAGGCCTCAAACCGCTGTAAAACCAAGAGCCAACAATTCCACCAGCACCATTTTCATGACTGTTGCGGGAGAACATGGGATCCAATCCCATCAAAGTTAGGTAATTTTCGCGAACAGAACCAAGTAAAGACAATCCAAAACCTGTAAGGAGGATTGAAAATACTTTGAGGCAAATTGTTTTAGGATTACTTTTTTTCCAAAATAAAAAAGAAGATTGGAAAAATATTAATGGCAAAAGCCAGGCAGATATCCCGAAGATACATAGAAGTAATCTTGATATATGAAGGCCAACTCTGCCAAAAATGGGAATATCACCAGAAGGAGGATAAGTGTGCAGATTACCAGAATCATAATCGATTAGTGAACCCAATGTCAAAATAGCAGCGAAGAAAAAGGTTGCAGAATACCAAAACTTTTTTTTGGGAGAAACCTTATCGAGAGCTGGAATTTTTTTATCTATACTTTTTTGTTTTCCCATTACATCTTAAAACCACACACTTTTTGTTTTACCACTTCATTATCCTCAATGAAACAAAGAAAATATATCCTCAATGATTTTAACATTTAAGCCGATCTATTTTCCGCGAGTATGGGGTGGATCCCAATTGTCCTCGGTTTTAAGCAGGGAAATTGAATCAGATCGCCCAATTGGAGAATCTTGGGACATTGTCGATCGTAAAGACCATCAATCCATTGTAGATTCTGGAGAATTCATTGGGCAAACATTAGATCAATTAATCAAAGCCGATTACCGACACCTTATGGGTCCAAATTGGGATCCAAATCGTCGATTCCCCATTCTGGTCAAGTGGTTGGATTGCTCGGAAAAACTCAGCTTACAGGTTCATCCACCTGCACGAATCGCTGAATCATTAGGCGGAGAACCCAAAACTGAAAATTGGTACATTGCTCATACCTCCAATAATTCATCTCTGTACCTTGGTCTGAAAAAAGGCGTAACGAAATCATCATTTCAAAAAGCTCTTGAAAATAATGATCTTGATTCCATGTGCCACAAGGTCCCCTCGCACTCGGGCGAATCTATATTAGTCGAAAGTGGAAGGATTCATGCCATTGGAGGAGGAAATTTAATCTTAGAGATTCAGCAAAACTCCGACACCACTTATCGGGTTTATGATTGGGGTCGTAAAGGATTGGATGGAAAAGAAAGGGAACTACACATTGATGAATCTCTACAATCGATTGATTTTGATGATTTTGAGCCAAGTTTACTCAACACTAATGGCAATAATGAGCAAATAATTGCAGATTGTGAGCATTTCAGAATCCGTAAGTTTTGTCTTTCAGGCTCGTTTGATTTCGATCTAAAAAGTGAAGGAGAAAATTGTGCGATAATTCACTCATTATCTAAGTCAATTACCATTTCTGGATCCAAGATTCAGCCTTACAGCCAAGCACTAAGTCCATTTGGAGAAAAGTGTTGGATAGAAAGTGATTCAGCTGCTGAGTTTTTGGTAACTGATCATTTTTCGAATTAAACTCCTTCCCAGCACCGCCATTCATATTGACCTAAGAACTCAAAGAGGATTTTATCATACCCTTTTAGATGGATACCGAAAACGCACCAAACAACAGTAAAGATCAAGAAGATACTGAAGGTAAAGATCTTGTTGATGAAAGTACCACCGAAACCCTACCGGATGGCAACGAGGATAAAGAAAGTGCTTTTTCTCAAAAGGTTACTGAAACTTATGCAGACAACGAAGCTTTAAAGGAAAAATTCATTCGGGCACTCGCAGACATCGACAACCTTCGTAAGCGTTCTGTAAAAGAAAGAGAAGAAGCAGTCACGAGAACAAGAAACAGATTAATCGAGGATTTATTGCCTGCAATTGACGCGTTTAAACTCGGTTTAAGCGAAGCCCAAAAAGTAGACCCAGATGGACCAGTCTACCAAGGTTTTAATATGGCGGTAAGCCAACTTGACTCCATTCTTTCTGAATACGGTTTGGTGGCATTGGAACCCACTGGTGATATATTTGATCCAAGTCTACACGATGCAATCAGGCATGAGGATTCAGACTCTGAAGAGGGCATTATTTTACAAACGATCAGACCAGGATTTAGGCTTGGCGAAAGCTTACTTCGACCTGCAAGTGTGGTTGTCTCGAAGTAATCTCTTATCCAATTATAGTTAACTAAGTATGTCCCAAAGAGATTTTTACGATATTCTAGGCGTAAGTCGTAGTGCTGGAATTGATGAAATCAAAAAAGCCTATCGCAAACTGGCGGTAAAATATCATCCTGATAAAAATCCGAATGACAAAGAAGCAGAAGAAAAATTTAAGGAGATTTCTTCAGCATTCGATGTACTTAAGGACCCGGATAAAAGAGCTAAGTATGATCAATTTGGCCACGATGCTTTTCAAGGAGGAGGTAGTGCATCCGGTGTGGACCCTTTTGATCTTTTTCGGGATGTTTTTGGAGGAGGCGGTGGCGGTGGATTCGGGAGCATTTTTGAAGACTTTTTTGGAGGCAGTAGCTCATCAAGAAGCTTTGAGGGCACTAGGGGCTCAGACTTAAGAGTAAGCGTATCAATTTCTCTTGAACAAGCCTACGAGGGTGTTGAAAAAGAAATTAAGTACAAAAGACATGTCAGTTGTATTGCCTGTGATGGAAATGGATCAGCTGATGGCTCTGGGAAAAAAATGTGTTCAACTTGTGGAGGAGTTGGGCAAGTAGCGTCTAATCAAGGTTTCATAAGTATACGGAGAACCTGCCCATCATGCAATGGCTCGGGAGTTCAAATTGAAAATCCCTGTAATCAGTGCAAAGGAGAAGGTCGCAATAAATCAAACGATTCTGTGAAAGTAAAGATTCCGGCTGGAATTCGTAATGAGTCTAGACTTTGTTCTAGGGGAAGAGGCGATTTTGGCCCACTAGGCGGACCTAATGGTGATTTGTATGTAGATGTCTTTGTCAAAAAGCACGATGCATTTGAACGGGATGAAGATGATCTTTTTCACGAAGTAGCTATTCCTTTTACCTTGGCTACGCTGGGAGGCTCTATAGAAGTACCTACCTTGGTTGACACGGTTGCTCTGAAGATTCCCTCCGGAACTCCATGTAACAAAACATTCCGAATGAAGGACAAAGGGATGCCTAACCTGAGAAATAATAGCCGCAAGGGAGATTTGTTTGTTAGGGTTGTTATTGATGTGCCACAGAAGCTATCCAAAGAACAACGGCAAAAGCTTATTTCTTTTGGCAAGTCTTGTGGGGATCAGGATTCTGGGGAGGATGAAGGCTTTTTGGATAAAGCGAAAAGATTTTTTGATGGAGAAAACTAGTTTTACTGGGAGTATTAACTCATTTTCGGCATTAGAAGATGCCCTTCTCATTAGAGAAAAATATCGGAGAGAAAAAAAAAGGCTGGTTTTGACTAACGGATGTTTTGATTTATTACACCCTGGTCATATTCACTCTTTAAATGTAGCTGCTTCTTACGGGGATTACCTATGGGTTGCTTTAAATTCAGACAAAAGTGTTAAAGCCCTCAAAGGACCAACAAGACCTATCATTAATGAGAATTATAGAGCATTTTCATTAAACTCGTTAAAAGCTGTATCATTGGTATTTCTTTTTGATGGCCAAAATTTGTCTAAGGAAATTTTGGCAATTTCTCCTGATGTTTATGTCAAATCTTCTGATTACTCGCTTGAAACTCTAGATAAAGATGAGAAGGAATCATTAACTGAGGTGGGTACCGATATTGCATTCATTCCCTTTGTTAAAGGATTTAGTACTAGTGCTCTTATATCCAAAATTAGATCTTAGATCTAACTCCTATGAATATTTGCATACTAGGTTCCGGAAGAGGCTCAAACTGCCAAGCGATCTTACAGGCCTTCCAAGATCAAAAGGAAAAAAACTGTAAGATCTCTGCTGTGTTTTCAGATAATGAGGATGCTAGGATATTAAATATTGCAAATTCTCATGAAATTGATGCGAAATATTTACCAGCAGGAGGATCATCCTGCAGGCTAGATCCGTCCTTGGAGAAAGGCTGGATTGAGCAAATACAATCCTACAATCCAGACTTTCTTGTGCTAGCCGGTTTTATGAGAATTCTTAGTCCGGCTTTCATTCATTCATTCAATGAAAATATTATCAATATACATCCTAGTCTGCTTCCTAGCTTCAAAGGTCTTAATGCGATTCAACAGGCTTGGGAATATGGAGTTAAAATTACCGGTTGCACGATTCACTGGGTAAATAGCGAAATTGACTCTGGTAAAATTATCGCACAAGCACCGGTGAGAATAATGCCAACAGACACTCTTGAGTTATTACAGCAAAAAATACAGGCAGCTGAGCACATGTTGCTACCCTGGGTTATTCTAGATATTGCGAACGGAGTTATTCCTCTTAACCATGTTTAAGGCAACCTGTGATCTTCCGTCTGAAATTCTGACCGAATTTGAGGATTATTTATATGAGATTGCTCCATCTTCCTGGTTGATTGTTGAAGATGAAATTAAAGGTCTGAGCCAACTTATTGGTTACTTTACATGTAAAGATAATGCCATTTCAGAAATTTCTTCCCTCAACGAATTTTCAATCTCCGCAACAGACTTTCACTTTGATGAGCTAGCAGATCGTGATTGGAAAGAATCCTATAAAGCTCATTTTTCTCCATGGAACTATAAGTTCTTTCATCTTATTCCCTCTTGGGAAAAAGATAATTATGTTATTCCAGAAAATGATATTTCTCTATACCTGGATCCTGGAATGGCTTTTGGTACAGGTAACCATGAGACCACACGGATGTGTATTGAATTTCTGTTAGATCATAGAATCTGTTTTTCAAAACACGAAACATTAATTGATCTGGGTTGTGGCTCCGGTATCCTGTCTCTTGTCGCTAAACGATTAGGTTATGCCGAAATTCTTGGAGTTGATAACGATCCAGATGCGGTCAGGATCTCAAATGAGAATGCCTTGCTTAACGACATCAGCAGTGGTGTTGATTTTAAGATATCAGACCTATCTAATATGGAAGTCGGTAACGAAAAATATGATTGTATTGTTGCTAATATCCAGGCTGATATTCTTCAACTTTGCTGTGAGCAAATTAACCTTTTAGCTAAGGATGATTCAGTGATTATTCTTTCTGGGATTCTTTCAAAGGAAATAGACGAGGTCATCGATACATTTCTCAAGGAAAATTCTCCTCGATTACAGAACTACAAATTGAAAACTGGTGGAGAATGGTCTTCTGTTTTATTTTCGAGATTTTAAAGTACTAAATCACGATTATGAAAAGTCACTAACTTACCCGCCTAAATAAGTAAGAGCTCTAGGGATGGGGAGTGTGTAGAAAGCATAGCGATCAATTCCTAGTGTTTCTATTTTTTCAGAAACCTGATTCATGACATTCTCAACAGAGGTGGGATTTAGTGAAGTGTAAACCAAGGCCCACTCTTCATTACAAGCATCTTCACCAGATCCACTTTGATCAGCCATAACTCCAAAGTTTGTACTTACGCCTGGGGCACCTGCTTCGAGTAAAGTATCATATACATCGGAGTAATAATCCCTAGGAACGACACAATAAAGACCAGTTAAGTTTTCTAAATAAGTAGTGTTTAATGAGGTGGACTTATTTTCACCACTGGTTCTCCAATCTTTTCCTCCTTTAATCTCATCAAGGGCTGCCACAACTTGTTCCATAGTTGCACCGTGTGTGCTTTTAGAAACAGTACTACTGACATTGATGATTCCATCTGCAACAGGTATGGAATAAAGGAATCCTCTGCCCGGTTCCGTAATCCGGCCTGCTCTTGCCATGTTAGTGAATACTTCAGCAGATTCTGAACGGTCTACCACACACCAAACAAATTCTTTTTCAGGTCCCTTCGTCATTCTGAGCAAAGGAATTTTATCACGAACTCCGCCTCCTTCGCCATAGGTTACAGTGGGGCCGGGTGCTCCAGCTGAAAGAGCCGCCTGTGCAATATCCTCAGCAACACCTTTTTCACATATACAACAAATGGCGTCCATTCGGTTCGCATGAACTGAACCATCTTGATCATCGTTACCTTCCGTGAGAGGAAAATGGCTAGAGTGGTAGGTGTTTTCACAGGAGATACTGAAGAGGGCTCCTCCTCCAACGCGGTCAAGGTTACCAGATTTAACAGCGACATCAGAGATATGTTTCTCTTCTGACTTTGGGACAAGAACCTGTACCAAACATTGCTCTGGTGCAGGAGGGGGAAACATTTTGGTGAAAAATCCGCCTTCATTAATCACAGATCCTCTGGCGGTTACCTGAAAGATTCCTTTTGCACCTGCGTTGATTAGATTTTGGGATACTTCATTTAGAGAATCTTTGGGGAGAATTATGTTAACCAAAGAAACAGAAGATTTATTCTGTAAATTATTCATTTATGCAGCCTCTGGTTGATGATCATTGGAATTCGAATCCTTGGGTTTTTTGCGAACAAGCAATCCAACAGTTAACACGGTAATAATTGGACCAACAGATGCAAGTGACAGAACACCAAATCCATCAATAGCACCGGTTTTTGCACCAATACCAAGTCCCATGGCGAGAACAAGTGGCACGGTTATGGGGCCGGTCGTAACTCCCGCACTATCCCAACCAAAATTCACAAAATCTTCACTTGAAATAAAGGTGAGGATTAAGAGCATGGCGTATGGTGGAATTAACAAATACCAAAGTTCTAAATTAAAAGCAATTTTCGCAACACCAGTACCAATACCCAATGCGACTCCAGTGGCAACTGCCTGCATTAAAAGATTCTTTTTGAAGGCACCAACAGTAATTTTTTCAACAGTTGCTCCAAGTGCGTTCAGAGCAGGTTCAGCTAGCGTTGCACCATATCCAAGAATGAAACCAAATAAAATAGCCAAACATTTACCCACTGTAGAGGAGTGAAACATTGGATCAATAAACCCTTCAGACTGCCAAGGTTGGATTGAGGCAAAGCTTGAAACAACATTTCCTCCAAGTTGCTCGCCGAGTGGAGTGAGTCCAAGTGAAATTCCCAAATTAAATAAGCACATCCCAACAACTGCACATACAATGCCTATGATCAGTTCATCCATGTGTTTTGGTTTTTGCCTCAGTCCGACAATGAGTACGAAGAGTAAGATTGAACACAAGGGAACAATTGCCCAAATCGCCCCTTCAAGTGCCCCACGATCCTGATCAGGACCTGATAAAATTCCGTCAGACTTTGAATAATTTATCGAGCCGTCAGGTTCGATACTGTAAAAATCTTCTCCAGGATCAACTTTACCGTTGTTGTTCTTATCTACTTCTTGGGGCTTGAAGGTGTTTGGGAAAAAATCCAAATTATTTGTGAAGGTGGTGGCAATATCAGCATTTGGATCCCAAATTGCGTCGGGAGCTTTGTATCCCTCTCTCACAACATAAATTTGGGCACCGTTTAATTGGACATTTTCTCTTTCACCACCTGGCAATCCACTTGGTAAAATAGAACCGTCTGCCACTTTTGTTTTTATCGCATAGCCCTCAGGCAGAGATTTGTGAGTGATTAAATGGTTTTGGATTAATTTTCTCTCCTCAACCGATAAAGACCAAGCAAGCTCGCTTTCGCCAACGCTGCCTGCAGAATCGATCTTCTCTTGGGCTTTTAATTCTCCGAACTTTTGGAAGTCTTTGGAATAATTTTTACCATATTCTCCGGCCTGGATATGCCATTCGGCTGACGAGTGCTTTGCGAAATAGTAGTTGTCGGTATTAAAAAGATAGAGAGCATAGCACATTACCGCGAGGATTGGAAATAAGGATGCGAGAGTTACCACGCCAAAACCGGTATTACTAGAACCACCAGTTGACACAATTCTGCACACACCAATTCCAAGTGCCAAAACTAAAGGAACTGTGACCGGACCCGTGGTAACAGCACCGCAATCCCATGCCAACCCAAGAACATGCTTAAGTCTATCGTCTGAAAATTGCATGTAGAGGGTTAGGCAGGACAGGATAACTACTCCCGCATAAATGAAGGGCTTAAGTGACCATCCTTTGTAGAATCGCAGGACTCCAAGCAAAACTGCAATTCCAACACCTACACCTACACAATTAACCAAAAGTCCTGCTCCAGTATTTAAAATTGTCCATAGCAAGGGAGCCGCGGTGGGGTCTACTCCGGAACCTGCAGCTCTCAATACACCAATGGCAGGCTCTGCAAATGTCGCAAACGCACCCAAAACAAAACCAAAAGCCAGACTTGCTGGAAGGCAGGGGATGCCAAGAATTTTTTTCCGTGGCAGAGTTGATCCAAGTGTTTCTCCTAGAGGCATCAGTCCTAATCGCAGACCCTCCATGAAAAAAGCCAAGCCAACAATAACGATCATGATACCTGCAGCTATCATCAAAGAATAAACAATGGGTAATCCAAGAACCAAAACTTGAAAAACGATTAAATATAATATAATGAACCAAACGCATTGGATTTGCTCAACGATCTTGTCCTTCGAAAATGAAAGGAGAATTCCGAGTTTTTGCTGAATGGTAAGTTGCAGAGACTTGGTGTCGGTAGATTGATTAGTCATTTTTTCAGAGATATGATCGTCAAGTTATATAAGTTTGGCTTGCAGTAAAGAGAATAAAATCTACTTGCTCCAAGCAGCATTGGCCAAAGTTAAAGATAGTTTGTTCGCTCCACTCAGTAAGCGAACAGATAAATTCCAAGTCACTCCGACAATGCCAAGTGACGCAGTACCAACCAAGTTGAAGGACCGTGCTGGAAGATTTTCAAAACTTGCTGCTCCATCTAAATCAGTTCTCACTCGATATCCTCTTCCTTCACTTACCTCTGTCTGCAAGAGAGATCGGATTTTCTTGTTAAGCCCAGGAAACAAAAATGGGGTTTTTCTGGATTGAGCCCACAATTCCTCGAAACAAGATACTGATGAATAGTCACTCAAAAAAATCGACCCTTCCTGTAAAATCTGACCAAAGTTTCTATCAAGAAGAAAAAATTCAGTGTAAAAAGCTTCTTTGCTTTTTCCATTTTGTAGAGTTACCACCGCATCGAAAGAAAGCTGACATGTTGTCAGAATATTTATGTTAGTGTTTCCGATACTAGGGCTTCTTGATGGTATTTCAGCGTATTTTTTGGATCTTGGAGGAAGTTTTTCCATATCTGAAGTAGTCAATTCATAAGATCTAATTCTTTGCTCCAAAATTTGCTTCTGGGATTTAAGCTCCGCAAAGTCTGAAGATTGGGAAGATAAATTTGCCTGTACTTCAGCAATTTCACTCCGGAAATCACTGAAGTTTTTACTAGGAGTCTCACTTTGAATCGGTTGATGGATGCCAGATTGTTTTTCCTGCAACCTTAAGAGAAGAGACTCATTTTCGAGAATTAACTGCTGGATTTTGCGGTCCTTGTTGGAAATTACAGATCTCAGTTCTGCGATTAAAACATCATCTGATTGAATGGAAACTTGAGGATCCGTTACTGGTGGTAGAGTTTTATTTGAGCTTGAAGCCATGGGAGCAGGCACTTGGGGTGGCTCTTTGCCAATAGGATTAAATTTAACAGTTGCCCCTTCCTCGACAGTTATAGTTGAGGCAACCACTCCCGAATCCATAAAAGATGAAAGGTCAGGCGTAGGGTTCTCTTGGCTGTTCACAAATTGGTCCAGTTCAGATTTGGCAGAATTTTGAATCATAGCATTACCACCAGATGACTTTCCCTCATTACTGCAAGAGATGAACAGGGACAGCAGATTAATGTATGCAAATACAGAAAGGATTTTCATCGGCTACAATCAGAAGTGTCCCACAGGATGATGGCAAGATTTTAAACTAATCGTCTTCTGATATTTACAATTTATTCAAACCAGCTAACTTTACATCCATGTCTCCCCTACCCCACCCTGAGACTAATTTAATTAGCCGCGAAAATCGTTTTCTTAAAAAAACAATTTCCGCTTTGCGTGATGAACTCATTCATCATGAGCAGGAAAATGAAAGAAAAACACAAAGTCTTCTTGCTGCACACGAACAGGATAAATCCGGCCTTTACGATACAATAAATCGTCTCCGAGAGCAGATACAGTCGAACTTAGCCTCCTTTGAGGAAGAAAAGCAAAATATTAGAACTTCTCACAATACAGAGAGTAAAAACTTAAAGGAGTTAATCCACTCACTTCGTTCAAAATTAGATCTAACGAAATCACAATCCGAAGATTTAGAACAGCAAATCGCTTCCAGATTTTCTTCAGAAATTAATCAATTAAAGAAAATTTTGGGCTCCTTACGGCAAGAGTTGGAAAATTCAAAAATTGAAAAAGAGGAATACGGAGAAAAGATTCGCAGAGAAAAGTCATTGGAGATTTCCAGTTTGAGACAAACTGCGGAAAAATTAAGACAAACGATTGATCAGAATAATCATGGTTTTGAGCAAAAGATTCAAAATTTAAATGCTCAAAATGAAACTAAATTAATTTCATTAAGGGATACGGTCGAGCAACTTAGGCTATCATTGGAGGAAATGGAGCTTAAGAAGGAAGAAGAAATACAAAGTGCAGTTAGTAAAAACAGAACAGATCTTGAAGCTCTCAAATTAAATGTTGTTAAATCACGAGAAAAGCTAGAACTGGAACGTTCAAGGATTGATGAAAGGATTCAGAAAATCAACCGATCCCATGCTTCAGAAATTAGCTCTCTTCACAAAACAATAGAGTTTTTGCGTGCAGAGATTGAAGCCTCCGAATCAAGGCAAGCCGATGCCATACAAAAAGCTCTTAGACTCTCAAGAAGTGAGATCTCACAGCTTAAATCATCTCTTTCCTTCACTCGAGAAAATTTAGACAGGGTTAAAACAAGAGAAGCTGAAAAAGTACAACAGGCAATTTCTTCTTTCGATATGGAAAAGCGCTCACTTAAGACAACAATTTCCAGCTTACGAGACGAACTGGATAGAGCGAGTGCTAAAAAGGATGCAGAAGTTCAAAATGCAAGGGTTGCATCGCAAAATGAAATTGCACAACTTAAAGAATCACTCATCGCTTTGAGGGAAAAAGTGCAGTTCGAACAGGACAGGCAGGAAGAAAAAATACAGAATGCTGTTTCCTCGCTAACTACGGAGATTCACTCCTTGCGCCAGACTGCCCAGCGCTTACGCAACGAACTAGACCGATCAAAAGAGGAAAAAGAAGATGCCTTGCAAAAAGTAGCATCCACAAAAAATCGTGAGAATGAACAACTCAAAGCAAGTTTAGCGATCACTCGCGAAACGCTTGAAAGAGAGAGAAGTCGTTTTGTTGATGAAAAACAAAAGGAGACCGCTCATAGTGAAGCAGATAAGAATTTACTCAAAGAGATGATTTCCTCCTTAAGAGAAGACATAGAGAGAATCAAGGCTGAGGAGGATGCCAAGGTACAACAAGCAATTTCTTCCGGGAATAAGGAGAAACAGTCCCTTAAAGCAAATATCCATAAATTGAGGCAGGCACTTGAAACTCAAAAAAATAAGGAAAGTGAAAAAGTGCAAGCTTCGCTCTCACAAAAGGAGAGCGAAATATCTATTCTTAAAAATACAATTTCTAATCTGCGTTTGGAGTTAGAATCCGCTCAAATTGAAGCCGAAGAAAAAGCTCAAGCAGTTTCCAGATCTTATTCCTCGGAAATTACTGGCTTAAAGGAAAACATTCAGCGTACGAGAGAGCAGATGGAAATGCTGAAAAGTCGTCATGAGGAAGAAAGACAAACTATTAAAATGCTCAAGGAGAATGAATTGGTATCACTCAGAAAGGGTCTTACAGATCTCCGAGAAAAACTCGAGATCTCCCAAAACCAAAACGAAGACAATATCCAAAAGGCAATAGCTTCTGAAATGGCCGAAAAAGAGTCCCTAAAAAAGACGATTAATCGTTTAAGAACTAACATTGAGCAGGAAAAAATTAAAAACGAAGAAAAACTGCAAACAAATCTCCGGATAAGCTCAAATGAGGTCTTAGTACTCAAGAAGAGTATCACGACATTGAGAGACAAGCTCGATCAGGCTGGATTTGATAAGCAGGAATCAGTTCAAAAGGCATTGTCTCTTAAGCATAACGAGATATGTCATTTCAAAAATATGGTCTCATCTCTACGTCTTGAAGCAGAAAGAATTACCATTGATATGCAAAATAAGTTGCAAAAAGAAATTGCACAAAAAAACAAGGAATTTAAACAACTGCAATTGACCATTACCGACCTTAGGTCAAAACTTGAAAACAAAAATGGAAGAAAAAAATCTAAATAGTCCCAAAAACGAGTCGAAGCGAACGGCTCGATTTTCTGATATGCTTCTCCAGGTTACTACAGATCTTGCAAAGACTAAAAGTTTAGATGAAGCACTTGAAACCTTAGTCAAGATTACCACTTCTACGATTGGAGCGGAGCGGGGAACTATCTTTTTAAATGATTCATCAACAGGTGAATTGTATTCCAGAATTGCACAGGGCAATTTTAGGCGTGAAATAAGAATTTTGAATTCAAAAGGAGTCGCAGGGTGGGTTTTTACGAATAACGAAGGCACTATCATCCACGATGCGTACAAAGACGATCGTTTCAACAAGGCTGTTGATGTAAGAACTGGGTTCCGCACCAAGAGTATTTTATGTGCCCCACTCCGTACTGTTTCGGGTGAAAAAATTGGCGTATCGCAAATTTTAAACAAAATCGACGGGCAGTTTGAAGAAGAAGATCTCGATCTTCTTCAAGCAATGACCGAGCAAGCTGCTATTGCGATACAAGGAAATATTATTGTTGAGCAAGTCGAAGCTGCGAGAAAGCAGGAATTAGAATTTCTCGATGTTGTCTCTCAAGTATCATCCGAACTTGAGCTAACGCCACTTCTACAAAAAATTATTTCAACTATCTCAACAATGCTCGACTGTGAAAGAGCTACTTTATTTATCAATGACGAAAAAACGAATGAGCTCTACACTGAAGTCGGTGAGGGGCTAGACGAAAAGTCGGTAATTAGGTTCCCTAATCACCTTGGCATCGCTGGCACTGTTTTTACTTCTGGCGAATCAGTTAACATTCCTCACGCTTATGCGGATTTAAGGTTTAATCCCAGCTTTGATAAACAGACTGGTTTTTTCACGAGGTCTATTCTCTGCATGCCCGTTTTAAACAAAGAAGGTAAAGCAATCGGAGTTAGTCAAGTACTCAATAAAAGAGGTGGGTCATTCAATACCGAAGATGAAAAGCGACTGGCAGCGTTTACTTCTCAAATTTCAATGGGTATTGAAAATGCCAAGTTATTTGATGATGTTCAAAGCCAAATGAATTATTCGCAGAGCATTCTTGCTAGTATGCATGATGCTGTAATTACCTTTGATGAAAATTTCATTGTTAAAACATGCAATCCTGCTGGTTTAAGAATTTTTAATTTTATTTCAGAAAAAGATATCGTGGGACAAACCGCATCTTCAATTCTAACGGGTCCTAACCAATGGCTAGTTGAGAAAATTGAAAGAATTCAAGAAGTAGAAGAATATCTAGATCATGAGCTATCCATCGATAACGAAACTTTATCGGTTAATGTAACAGTCACCCCTCTTCTTGGTAAATCAGCTTCTGGATTAGGAGATAACAAACCTACTAAAAAAGCAACTGAATCTATCGTAATAGGAGCCATGCTGATGGTTGAAGACATTAGCTCAGAAAAGCGAATGAAGTCTACGATGTCCAGATACATGGATCCAGAACTTGCTGATCAACTAATGTCCTCCGGTGGTAATAATGATGATATCATGGGCGGAAAACAAAGTGTAGGAACAGTTCTATTCTCCGATGTTAGAAGCTTTACGACCATTACTGAAGAACTTGGAGCCCAAGGCACAGTTAAACTACTCAATGAATATTTCACCATCATGGTGGATTGCATAACTGATGAAGGTGGAATGCTCGATAAATTTATTGGAGATGCAATGATGTGCATTTTTGGCACTCCGGTGCCTCATGACGATGATCCAGATCGGGCAGTAAGAGCAGCAATTCGAATGATGACTGACCTCAAGGTATTTAATGATAAAAGAGTTAACGAAGGCAAAAAGCCTATTGATCACGGAATGGGGATTAATACTGACTCCATAGTGTCAGGCAATATTGGCTCACCAAAAAGAATGGATTATACTGTAATAGGAGATGGTGTAAACTTAGCTGCAAGAATTGAAAGTGCATGCAAACAATACGGAGCACACATATTAATCAGTGAATTTACTTTCAAAGCCGTGAAAGCAACTTATCGGACAAGACAAGTCGATTATGTCATTGTCAAAGGAAAAACTGAGCCTGTAGGGGTCTACGAAGTACTTGATTTTCACGATGATTCATCCTATCCAAATTTAGTTGAGGCACTTGGACAATTTAATGACGGATACCGCATGTGGAATGTAGGGAAATGGGATCAAGCCATTAAACTCTTCCAATCAGTTAAGAAAATTAATCCAAATGATGTTGCTGCTCAATTATACATAGATCGCTGCAATCACATGAAAAAAAATCCGCCCAAAGGGAAATGGGATGGAGTCTGGGTGATGAAGACTAAATAACATCACAATATCCATGCAAAAAGACGCCAAAGATTTGCTTGAAAAGGCCATATCACTGGACCCCACTCTAGCAGAAGCACATTTCAAACTAGGCCAATTAAATAGATCAGATCAAAATTTAGAGTTGGCTGCTGAAAACTTTGCCAATGCCGTAAATTTAAATCCGAATTTTTCTTTAGCGGAGTGTGAATATGGAAAATGCCTTTGCGATATGGGCCAACTCGAGGACGCAAGAAATCACTTTCTTAATGCACTCGAAATTGATGCAAACTTTGCGGATGCTTATTTTCACTATGGTTTACTTTTGATTAAAATGGGCGACTCCGAAGAAGCAAAGAACAACTTCGAAAAGGTTACCGAAATTAATCAAAATTATGCAGAAGCGTACTATTATAAAGCTACTTTGCTAACCAACGCTGATGAATTTGAAGAAGCAAAGAAGAATTATGAAACTGCAATAGATATTAAACCAGACTTCGTGGACTGTTATTATTATCTGGGAAAGCTCCTTGCTGGTGGCATTGCTACCGATCACGAAGGAACTGTTATCGATAAATGCGACTTTGATCAGGCGTGCAAACTGTTTCTCAAAGTTTTGAAATTGGCTCAAAGTCACCCAAAAGCAGATTACAATTTGGCAAAAATATACTTTGTTCAGAAAAAATTTGATGAAGCAGCGGTACATCTTAAAGCAGCAACCAATCAAAAGAAGGATTACCATAAAGCCCACTTTTTGCTAGGTAAATTATTCTTCCATAAAAACAATTTAAAGGCATCGGAGCATCATTTAAAAGAATCAATTGCTATAGACTCCAATCAGTCGGAATCCTATTTTTGGTTAGGTAAACTTTTTTACCAACTGGAAAATTACAAAGATGCTGAAGAAAATTTTCGAAAGTCAACCACAATTAATGACGAGAACAGCGAAACACATTTCTATCTCGCTATGATCTATCGTGATGATGATGATTCATCTTTATCTAAAAAACATTTTTACAAAGCTTTAGAATTAGACCCTGAATATACTCTAGCATACTATCAGCTTGGTTTGCACACGGAAAAAAATGGTGATATAAATGAAGCCAAGATTCATTATCAAAAATCAACTGATATTGATCAAAATTTTGCAGATGGATACTTTGCTCTTGCTAAAATTTCATGTGAACCATCCGAATACGATCAAGCAGTCAGAAACTTTGAAACTGCGATTGAAATCGATTCAAAAAACAGCAATTATCACTTTTATTTTGCTGAGTTGCTTGCCCATGGCAAAAGTACCGAAAAAGATGGCACCGCAATTGACAAATCAGACCCTGATAGAGCAATTTACCACTATCAAAAGGCAATTGAATTAAATGAAAATTCTTACCGTGCTCATCACCGAATATCTAAGATTTTTTACGATAAGAAAGATTTTTGCCAAGCATACCACCATTTACATGCGTCCATTGAAGTAAATCCAAATTTTGCCGACTCTCATTATCAATTAGCCGTCCTCCTAATGGATGAGGAAGCCCAACCAATATTAGCAAAATTTATCGATAAAGGGAATTCTAAGGGTGAAAAGAAAAAGAGAGTAAAATCACCCATAAAATAAACAATTGAATTACCTTTCAAACCTAGCAGTTAATCATCTTGATAAAGCACTATCAATTGATGATAAACACCAAAAGTCAATCGCACTATTATGTGATATTTATGCCAGTAATTCAAAGTATAATAGAGCGCTAGACTATTTAAAATCATACAAAAGAAACGATTACTTTTACAATTTACTAAGTGCTAAACTAGAGTACAAACTGGGAAACTATAAAAAGGCAGCTGACTTCATTACTACTTGTATTAATGAAAGAGAGTGCACCCTTGATAGTTTAGTCTTAGCAAAGAATATTTTTTTCAAAAATAAAGACATACTAAAATATAAAATATCTCTTGAAAAGATTGTAGCAACTAATACCGATCAATATTCGTATTATATTGAGTTATCTTCGTGTTACAATCATACAGACGAACATGAGAATGGCATTGCATTGCTCGAGATTGCACTTGATTTAACTGAAAGTAAACATGTAGTTTTACTTTCAATCCTTAATAGAATACTTGATAAATATATAATCGGAGAAGATGGTCTTCTGATCCGTGATATCGATTTCGATAGACTTAAATACTATTACCTAAAATTTCAAGAATTTGAGGTAAAAGATTCTGAACATCTCAGTTTGGTAAAAAAGTTTTACGATGCAAATTTAATTGAATTTGCCTTAAATGAAGTTAACAAAATAAAAAAGAATTCGGGGGATATTTACCACCATATACATGGCATTAATCTTTTTTCTTCCAATCGATATGATCATTCATTGAGTCACTTAAGTAAAGTCTCCAGCAACTACGCTGATTTTCATTTTGTAGCATCACTGCAAGCCCGACTTCTGTATCAAAAAAAAGAATATAAAAAAGCTAAAAAAAACCTCCTTCTTGCTTTGAAATTAATTAAACGTGCTATGAATATAAAAAACAAAGAGATTAACAAACAAATTAAGTTAAATAATTTTGATCAGGTTTACCTATTAACTATTTTATCCAATAATTTGAATACGGAGCTAGATAGTTGTAATAAAATATTATCTATGTCTTCGTGAGATTTTTAATGATACTGGTATTGACAGTAAATACACCAGTATAATTGAATTTAAAAAGATCCAACTCTCCTTGATAAAAAGGGACGCTAAAAGAGATGCAATTATAAGGACAAAGATAGATTTATTTTTAGAAAATTTTAACTTTATACTTCTAATCGAAAAAGTGGGAATTGTTGATACCATCAAACACGAAATCAAAAGAGTCCAAAGAATCACTGGCATAATCACTAACTCTTTATTGAAAGGCACATTTAACCTCACAAAATTTATCTCCATGAGGATTGGCAATAATAACAACATTGAGGCTGCAGGTGTTGGCACACCTACAAAATAACCTGATCTAAAATTTGTTTTTTCAATGGAAGTGACATTGTATCTAGCCAGCCTTAAAACTGCACAAGAGGTATAAATAAGTAGAGGAATCCAATACCAACCCAAAAGCTGACTGTTATCACTCAAAGGAATGCTCTCCGTAATCCAAAGAAAAATAACCAACGCAGGCGCAACACCAAAGCTTATTGCATCGGAAAGGCTATCTAATTCTGCACCAAATCTTGATGTTGCCTTAAACGCTCTAGCAGTCAAACCATCAATCAAATCAAAGAATGAGGCAACTAGAATGCAGGTAACCGCAAATTTCCAATTATGATCAATAGCGTATCTAACTCCGGTCAAACCTGCACACATTCCCATGGTTGTGAAGATGTTTGGGATAAGCTTAAATAAGGAAAGTTTTTGATCCATTTAGATTTGCTTTTCAGTCAGAATGAAAAACCTAAGTTCTCGGTAATCCTTCATGTCGATTTTTCAAAAATTAAAAGAATTTTAAAAACAGATCCTTCAGTTGTTACCGTTGGTATCGCAGATAATAGCTTCCAACCTTTTTGTGAATTTTCATTGGATTTAGCAGCAATCACAGTCGCCAGCATATCAGTGTGATCATCTCCTTTGACTCTTAGCCCTTTGGGCATAATTATCTCAGTTTTGTACTTCAAATTCAATCAGTTGGACAATTTCAGGGAATCAACTTTTTGCAGAGTCTACTTTATAAACAGGGGTGCTGTCATCATCACGCCCGTAATACTTATTGTAATATTTATACCGGAAATACCCATAACCGTAATATCCTGAATAGTAATATCCCGGGGTTTTCTTTTGAGGCAAATCATTGAGAACAACCCCCAAGATTCTAGCACCTGTTTCATCTATACTTTCTAATAAATTCTTCGCTATCTTACGGGATACTTTTCCGTACCTAGTAACAAATAAAACCTCATCAACTCTTCGAGCAATCGCTAAAGAATCAGGAAACAAACCAATCGGAGGACTGTCTATAATGATAACATCCGCCATCTTTCTTAATACGAACAAAACTCTTTCATATTCACTGCTTTCTAGCAATTCAGTTGCCGCACGAGTTTTACCGCCTGATGGCAATACAAAAAGATTTGGATGTATTTGAGTGAGAGTTTTGTAGGCTAATTCCTGGAGGCCTTCACTCGAATCTTGGGCATGATTGATCAAGGTCAATAGTCCACTCTCATTGGTTATATTACAGAATTTATGGATACCGGGTCTCCTCAAATCAAAATCAATAAGTATGGTTTTCTTCCCATGATTAGCACAGCTGTATGCAAGATTTGCAGATATAAGGCTTTTTCCCTCACTTGGAATTGCAGAAGTGATGAGAATAGTCTTAGGATAATCGGTAATAGAATTCATCTGAATACGACTAAACATACTCCTAAAAGCCTCCGTCAGCCCATCATCCAAATCATTTCCTACAATAAGAGGCCTTTTCTTTTCTTCAACAGCAGAAATCTTGGGAATACCAGCTATTAAATCCCTTCCGAGAAATACCTCAATATCCCAAGGTGATTTAACTCGATTATCAATAAACTCAAGGAGAAATGGTACGATAAAGAAGATCGCCAAGCCATACATGATGCCATCTCTTCGAATTTTATTTTTATCTGGAGTAAAAGGCCCTCCTGGGACATAGGCAAATGCTTCCTTGTTAAGGGGTTCTTCCTGTTCACTAGGTAAGGTTTGCTCGATGCGCACATCATTTAATCGACTGTGGATTTGGTCGGTTGTTTTACGAACTACTGAAAGTTCCCTTTCATAGTTCTCAAGAATTTCCTCAATCTCACTTAATTGCCTGGACTGCTCCTGAACTTTTGACATGGCTGATGCAAATTCTTTTTCCTGTGCAGTCAATTGGATATGCTTGTCTCTAAGGTCTTCAATAGCGGATTTTACTTCTTTGTTCAAAGACTGTTTGACGAGTTGAACTTGCCGTGCATTTTCGATCATTTTTGGGTGTCTTTCCAGGTAACCAGAACCTGTTTCTTCATATTGCTGCCTTTGCTGCTCAAGTTTTACCAAAGAACTTCTTAACTCAGGTATTGAGCCAAATGATTCTATAGCATCGATTTCAAAAAACTCTTTAATGACCGCAATATCACCCTTTATATCTTCAGATTTTGTAGATTCTGATTGTGAGCCAATTCTAACCTGAATTTGAAGGATTTGCCTTAATAAAGAATTGATTCTTATCTGTTCCAATTTAGAACGAGTTACCTCAGATTGGTACTGGCTTTTACGGGCCGCAGTATCTTTTTTTTCGTCATCCAAAAAAGGCAGATCATGTTTTTTCTTATAATCGGATTGTTCTTTAGATATTCTTTTCTCTTCCGCTAAACTTTTTTCGAGTAAAACCTCTAAGACATTGCGTACATTTTCTACCTGCATGCTTTTCTTACTTTTATGTAATTTCTCGTATTCCGATTGAACAACATCAGCCACGATCTGAGCACCTTTGCCTGAGCGTGATACCGAAGAAATCGTAAATCTGGGTCTACCCTCTGATGGGGGTGAAACAGAAATTGAATAAGATACGGTAGAACCAACATCAATGGGAATTCCATCTTTTAGAAAAGGTGCTAGTAAAACAGATTTCAGTTCAGGATTGTCATTAATTTTCATAACAACATTAGCTCGCAATTCAGAGGAATTTAATCCGTCTAAGTGTTTGGCTACCAAGCCCTGTACCTGTTGATCGCGATCAACCTTTTGCAGGTTTAAAATTGCAGGAGGAGGAATCAGCCTAAAGGAAGCACTTGAGCGATAGAGCTCGATACCCTGTGATTTGACATAAATATAACCGAGAGCAACTGGGAGAGCGAGCGTTAATGACAACAACCATCTATCACGGAGTATGAGCAGAAAGTCTGCTATCCCCTTTATTCTAGATCCTTGATTAGTCCCCTTGTTATGATTGGGGGAGTCGAGCATACTTTCGTCCATTAGATCAAGCGTTCTGGGACTTCTATCCTATCACCAGGATAAATCCAAAAGTTTTTCTTAGATTTAAATCCACCCGAGCTAAGTGCTTCGACATCAACTTCATAGGTTTGAGTATTTTGGGGAACTCCATTTTGATCAAAAAAAGTTCTTGTGACATACACACGGTTTTTCCTGGCGATGTCGCTGAACCCCCCGGCACGCGCAATAACTTCAACAATATTCATAGCTTCCACTTCAGGAGGGAAAATATACGGTCCTTTCCTATTCACAGAACCAGTCAAAAAAACAACACGTTCTGAATATTTGGTAATGGTCACATTTACCTGAGGTCTGGCAAATATAAGGTTAGATTTGTATTCCTGCTCGATGAAGTCAGTAGCTTCTTTTTTATTTAATCCCAGAACATATATGTCTCCAATATAAAGTAGGTTAATAATACCCTCGTTATTGATTACTTCCTCGACTGTACAGTCTGGTTCTCCTCGAACAACAATTCGAACCCGGTCGTTTGAGCGCAATTTATATCCAGTGGGATCCTTTAGGACGGATGGATCTATGTTGTATGAAACTTGAGCATTTAAATTCAAAGAAAGCCCAACCACGAGACTGAAGAATAAGTGGGAGCAAAAAGATGAAAATGAAAAAAACTTAGAATCTGCCTGTAATTTGTCCATAAAGCACATGTCTTACAAAGGAATCACCACGAGAACTAGAATAGGTAAGATCATAGCCACCAGATGTGGATAGCACCTGACTGATTTTTTTGGAAAGATTAATCCCCAAACCATGATTTGACATCGAATAGGAGCCATCGGTAATCGTAGTATAATCTGTCAATCCGGTGCTAATGTAAGCAGAACCAGACCAAGTATCGGTAAAGCGGTGATTAAGACCTGATCGCAAAGAGGTTGATATTGTTGACTGGCCAGTGGCTGAAGGAGAAGTAGCCCTTGAAAGGGATACATCAGAACTGGTCTTAGAGTTATACTTCCACTTTAAAGATAAGTTGGTAATTAAATTGTGCTGGTTGGGAGTTCCGTCGTAATCAAAGCCTAATAGAGAATAGCCTACGGAAGCAGATCCGCTAAGTTTGGATGAGAATTCTCCATCCGCACCAACGGAGATGGAATGTGAACGGGAGCTGGTAAGCTCTGGTTTATTTCCGCTATCGGCCTTAGTTCTTGAAAAGGTATAGTTTGTAAAGAAATCCAATTTTTCAGAGTATATGTAAAAGGCACGGGCACTGAGGGGAAGAGTAGAAAAATCGAAATTAAGTTGATCATTAGAGTCTCTGCCCGTTTGGTAAAAACGATAGGAATAAGAAGTTCCTCCGCCTAAACCAAACTTTTCGCTATGATTGTAACGAACATTAAATCCACTTTTTATGTAGGTGTAGGAGACTAAATCTTGATCAAGAACGCTGGCTCCCACTACCTGTCCAACATCAAATGTGGACTCAAACCTAATCTTAGCGTTGTTAGAGATTCTCTTCTTGAGAGCGAGCGTATCATCGAAATCAACAGATAAGGATGTGGTGGGAACAATAAAACTTTTTTCATCGTTAAGCATGTAGTGGGTGATATTAACTCCCGCAGATCCAGACAACTTTAGTAGACCAATTTTATTACTGAAATGCATAGCAGGAGAGAAAGACAAAATAAAATCATCTTCGCTTTCTATTTCATTTGATCGACCACTTGTCTTTATCTCATTGAAGCTACTTGAGGGCATTGCAAAAACTTTAGAGTCATAGGTAGCTCTCAGCGAGGCACTTACATCCAATTTCCCAAACTTCCCTTCAACCAAGGCGAACAATTGGCCGCCTTGGAACATCAAGAAAGTAGTAAAGAGCAAAAAAAGGTAAAACTTCATAAAGAAACAATAATACAATTGAATTTTTAATCCAGACCTTGTCAACTCCAACAAAAAATTAAAACTACCGCTATCAACTATAGAGAATTATGTTTAGGCTTTACATTTTATACATATTATTAACTCCCTGGCTAAAAGCGGGGTTGGCGGAAGGCGTATTCAAACTTCTTACAGGAATATTACTTATCCTCCTTTTACTACTCTCGTTGAGAGATATTCGTTGGGGGAAATTGAACATGATCGCTGTTCTTTTAAATACAACTATACCAATTTTATTTTTAATTTCCGTTTTAAATCCAAGTTTTCGGGCTATAGATCATGAAGATCTTATAGAATTGAATTTTTATAAAAGGTTGCAGTCTGCTAACGATTTAAATGCCGCACAGTTTCTTTCTCAGCGATTTAGAAGTATTTTGGCAACTAACGAAAATTCTAAAAGTGAATCACTTGCAATATTCTTTGATTCCCTGGAGACATACAGGTCAAAATTCAAACCCAAAAAAAATGAAGACCTCTTGGTATTAATGAACGAAATCTATGACAAAATTAAATTTCAAAACATTTGGTTTTTACCCTCCTTGACGATAGTTGAAAAAGGAATAACTCAAAACTTTCTACATTGGTATAGTAATTTCTTACTTGCTTGCTTATTAGTATTAAGCAAAAAGAATTCCAGGGACATATATTTTTCATCGTGGCTTGTTTTAATCAATTGTGCACTTCTTGCTTTTGTTGGAATAATACAAAAGTTCTACTATATTCCAATGGATTCTAAATTAGAAATTCTAGGCATCTGGGACACTCCTGAACCAAGGTACTTTTTCTCTACTTTTACCTACAAGAATCACTGGTCTGCGTTTGCCATTTTATCTCTTTTTTATGGTGCATCATTAATACTCAATGAAATACGTATTTGGGGGAGTAATATTTTAAGATCAAATACGTTTATTTTCATTATTATTTGTTGTTCGACAATTATTTCCAGCGTTTTTTATTCAGGTTCTCGATCGGGAGTATTATTTTTATTAATTTCCGTTTTCATTATTACATTTCTTATATTTAAAAGCTTCTTCAAATTTAATTGGAAGCGCATTGCATTGTTCATTGTTATACCAACTGCATTACTTGGTTCTTTTTTTCTCATATTTTTACAATCAAAAAACTCTACAGCGGCGGAAATGCTTAATATTACAAAAATACAAATCAATGATATCTCTAACGGGAAATTTCCCCTTCGTTGGTATCTATGGAATGATGCAGTTACGGTTGCTAGAGAAAAACCACTTTTGGGTCACGGATTTAACTCCTATCCATCAATAAATCCGCTTTATCAATCCGAGTATGTTAGGTATAGAAGAAACATTGGACTCACAGCAGCCCACAATCCATATATACCGCTTGTAGCCCATGCACACAATGATTGGCTTGAATGGTGGTGTGAATGGGGATTACTAGGATTATTAATTTTGTTTATCCCTCTTCTCGCGTTGATTACTGCTATATTAGCTGGGCATTTCAACCTTAATTCAAAACTCTTCATGAGTGCGATAACGATTATTTTTTTATACAGTTGTGTTGACTTTCCAACAAGAACACCTGCTTGTTTAGCTCTTTTTTGTTTTACATTCGGTATCGCCCTGTCTTCAGCAAGACAGCAGAGATAAGAACCTTTTTGTATTTGCTATGAGCTGTGCGGTGTTAAATATTTATAGAACTGTGTTTAACTTTGGCTCAAAATTTTTCTGGATAACTGTTTTTAGCTTTCACTTGCAATTGTTTGCTCAGGATGACTTTGGCTTGCTTGAGACAAAACTTCTCATCAATACACAGGAATTAAGGAGCAGCGAGAACTTCTCCCAAAGAAGAGCTTTCCAAGAATTTAGTACGAATCTGGATGCTGATATTCAACCTATTAACGATCAAGCGAATTTTGATGAATTTCAAAATGACGCAGACCTCAAATATGTTCCTGATAGTATAACTTCAACTTTTGAAGCATCCAACGATGGTTCAATTTCCACAAGTCCTGGATTAGAAAAGCTCTTTGATGGAAAAAATTCCACTGAAGAGGATTTCTTCGAAGCGGTTAAATACCTAGTTTCGAAAAAGACAGATTGGGAGCTTTCGGATGGAGTATTCTTGGCTGCAACAAAAAGTATTTTTAAAAGTTATGTAGATAACAAAGCAGGACCATTGGATCTAGCTGGTTTTTACAGTTCTCCAGATTCATTGATCTCACAAATTCTTCCCCAATTACAAGATTGGAACGGTCAAGGACCAGAGTGGATAAAGCGTTTATCTCAGGCAACGACTGAGGCGTTAATGGAACTTAACAGGCCCTCATCTGAAGTCTTGGAAAACTCAACAGAATTTACCAAATCATTGGTTCGCTTTATTTCAGATGGAAATTCCGGTGAAGTACCCGGCATGTTAATTGGTGTTTCTGCTATTGAACCAAATAGAGAGACGCCTGTGAATGACATGCGTTTTGGTGGTAAAAGTGGCTTTGATCCAGAGAATTTTCGCGCATTCCAACAATTAGCCGTTGGGCTAACGCAAGGTTTTTTCAACTCTAAGCTTACATCACTTAGAGGCCAGGAACCAACCTCAAGCTTCGAAAATGGTCCCTTGCTGGTCGTTTCTGATTTTGCCGAACTAAGTGATTATGAAAACAGTATTATTGAATCCTCCTCCAGTGGATTGCTAACTGCACTTCTTGAAATTAGCGACAATGACAACTCCTTACCTACCGACCAAATTTCATTGTATGCTTATGACAGCATAAAATCCCTCGCAAATGGTTTTGTTTTGGCATCCACTGTTTATGCTACCTCCGAGCCCGAATATTTAGCAGAAGGTTTATACATCGAAGCTGCGGAAAGAACATCTAGGGGCATCGCCCATGCCACTATTTCTCACGAAATTTCTCAAACCTCTGGATTTTCACCACAAAGATTAGCAGAATCGGTGTCACATGGTTCAGCGATGGGAGGACAACTGGCAACTGTACTTCCAAAATCAATGGAGTTTGTTGATAATTGGGAAATCTTCAGCCAAAGTCGAAGAGATGTTGCTCAAGCAATTGCAAGAGGTAGTTCTTTCGGTGCAGTCGATGCCGCTGCAGGTTTTCTGCTAGATCTAGGCTCAACTCAAACTCAACCTGCAATCGATGGCGAGGTAGAAGTTCAAATTGCTTCACCGCAGGATAATACAAGCCTACTCATCGAGCGCGTGGCTCAAGGTTCCTCTTTAGGTGCGATGGTAGGGACAACAGGACTTGCCATCTACTACCCGACAGATCAACTCGTACCTATAATTAACTTTACCGCTCAGGGATCTGCTTACGGAAGTATAAATTCTAAAAAACTCGACAGTCTAAATAATTCTGATAACGAGCTAAATCCTGCCACAGAAGAAATCCAAGTTGCAATAGCTAGGCAAACTGCAATTGGTTCCTCTATGGGAGCAGTTTTTGAGCCTTCTGTTTTGTTAGGACTGAGACCGGACACAAAAGCTAATGACAAGCAAACCACTGACAACATCTCAGCCGCATCTTTTGGTGCGGTATACGGTGCTATTCAAGGGAGAAAAGAACCAGACTTGAATGATGTTTCAACTGGTACAAGCAGCACAAAACTCTCTGATGAAATTAGCATAACTGAAATTACCCAATCTTCTAAACAAGGAAGTACAGAAGGTGCTCTTGTTGGGGCAAAATTGGCTCTTGGCCTTGATGACTCGTCTGATGAGAGCCTTACCTCCAAAGGGGTAATCCTAAAAGCTATTAATAAAACAAACGCTCAGGCAGCATCGGAAGCAACCTCCACTTTAACCAGTTCCTCAAACTCCAACATTGGCACTCCCTTGGTTGGCAATCCTCTCCGAACGAGTTCAAAAGATATGCTTTTACTTATGAGAAAGTATGGGATTAACCCTAGGTATACAAATGCCGCAACTATGTTTAAAAGACCAGTTGTTCCGCAGATAGATGAACCGCCCCAGGATTTGATTTCAGAACAAACGAATCCCGCAGATGGTAACGAATCTTACGCGGATACTGTTTCTAACGCATCCCCTATTTAAATTCTTACTCTTTTGCTAATTGCGAAGATGAGAATCATCGTTTACCAATAGTTTCATGGTAAATTCTACATCTGACATTGGATTAATCGGCCTAGCAGTCATGGGGCAAAACCTGGCTCTTAACATTGCAGATCACGGATATAAAGTATCGGTTTACAATCGTACATTCTCCAAGACCGAATCCTTTTTAAACAGTAATTCCTACAGCAATAATTTAGCCGGGTTTGAAGAACTTGAAGTCTTTGTTTCTTCCCTCAAGAGGCCAAGAAAAATCATTATTATGGTTCAAGCTGGTCATCCAACCGATGCAGTCATAGATTCGTTGATTCCTTTATTGAACGAAGAAGATATTATTATCGATGGCGGCAATGCTAAGTGGACTGATACCATCCGCCGAGAAGCTAATCTAAGGGGGGAAAAATTGTCTTTTGTAGGATCTGGTGTGAGCGGTGGAGAAGAGGGAGCTCGTTATGGTCCGTCATTGATGGCTGGAGGTACTCGATATGCATGGGACCAAATTAAAGATGTATGGATGGCAATTTCTGCTAAAGTAGACCCCAAATCTGGAAAACCAATAGAAGGAGGCAGCCCCGGGAAGCCCATCGAAGGAGGTGTACCCTGTGCGGCATATATTGGCGAAAATGGTGCCGGCCATTATGTAAAAATGGTTCATAACGGGATCGAATATGGTGATATGCAAATGATTTGTGAGGCTTACCACCTAATGAGTGTGGTTCTCAAAAAGCCAGCCAATGAAATAGGTGCTACCTTTGCTCATTGGAACGAAGGGGAATTAGATTCTTTTTTAATGCATATTTCAGCAGATGCGCTTCAACAAAAAGACCCCTCCGGAGATGGTTTCTTAGTAGATTCGGTTTTAGATACTGCTGGCCAAAAAGGTACCGGGAAATGGACATCAGTAAATGCCTTAGATATGGGCATTCCGGCTCCAACTGTTGCAGAGGCAGTTTTTGCTAGATGTATGAGTGCTGTCAAAGTAGAGCGTTGCCATGCGAGTAACATTTTAAATGGCCCACCTAAGCAAGAAATACCAAACGATAAAATTGAGCTTCTAGAGGCAATCAGAGGGGCCCTATACTGTTCGAAAATTTGCTCCTATGCTCAGGGCTTTCAGCTCATGCAAGCTGCAGCAGCCGAATACGATTGGGAACTGAATTTTGGCGAGATCGCACAAATATGGAGAGGTGGATGCATCATAAGAGCGGCATTTTTGCAAAAGATCACTGAAGCTTATGAAAAGAATAGTAAGCTATCTAACCTTCTCTTGGATGACTATTTCAGAAATTCTATTGACCAATATCAAGTGAATTGGAGAAAAGTAGTATCCATTGCCTCTCTTCATGGGATTCCAATACCAACTTTTTCATCGGCACTCTCTTATTACGATTCCTATCGCTCAGATAGACTACCGCAGAATTTACTCCAAGTACAAAGAGATTACTTCGGTGCCCACACATACGAAAGAATAGATCAGCCTAGAGGTAATTTTTATCATTTAGACTGGCCTCATCCTGACAGACCTGAAACCGCTGCCTAAATGTTTCGGCATACCAAAAGCTTTTCAGTAACCGATCAGAAATTGATAAGTTCCTCATACAATTCTTTAACCCTTTGGTAATCCGACTCCTTGTCTTGGGACTCCACAATGTAATCAAATTCTCCCTCGCGGCCAATTTCTTGTTCGGCATTATCCAATCGAACCCTCATTTGCTCAGCACTTTCACTTGCACGCTCCTGCATTCGTACAGCCAACTGTTCCAGTGAAGATGGCTTAAGGAAGATGGTGATAAGCTGGCCCTTAAGAACGCTGTTTTCGGAGCAAAAGTTTCTTAAGCTAGAAGCCCCATTCACATCAATATTAAATAAAAGATCAATGTCTTCGGCCTGCGCATCAATAATACATTCCTTGAGGATGCCGTACATATTTCCATGAATGTTTTCATGTTCTAAAAAAGAGTCTTCCGATAGTTTCTTATGGAATTCTTTTTTGCTGAGGAAAAAGTAATCCACACCATCTGCTTCCCTTGATCTTGGAGCCCGCGTTGTAGCTGTGACCAACCTTTTCAAGCGAGGGCCAAATTCTTTGATTAATCGATCACAAATGGTTGTCTTCCCAACTGCTGCGGGTCCAGAAATTGCAACAAGTTTACTCACGGTCTTAAAATAAATCAGTAAGTAAAAGATAGAAAAAGAATTAATACACCAGTTGCACTAAAACCCCATCCAACAAAATTAAACCTACTCTCCCTAATGTTCATCCACTCTAGAAGATTCCTTATCTTATAAGGCCAGGCACCAAAATAAAGAGCTCCGGCAATTAGAAAATAAACGACTGCAACTAAAAATAAACGACTAGCAGATTCATGCAAAAAGGCTGCATCCAAAACTTCTCTGGCCCATAACAGCATCAACATTGCCAAGCCCCTAACCGCCAAAAAATCCGAAACAAAAACAAAAGAGAGAATTGCTACTCCCAAAGCTACGGCACCAATTAAAAGTTTATAATTACCAAAGTCTGCTTCGCTTAAAAAAGCTACATGCCGCCAAAGAAACCACACGGTTGATAATCCAACAAACCAAGCACTACATTTTACTGATCTTGGGAAGCTTAAAATTCCATTCCTAATTTTGGCATTAGATGACTTCAGAGAAATCCCCAAAGTCAGCAAAATTATGCCTGTTATTACACTGCAGTTTAATAGGTCTAACATGATAATTGATTAAATGAGCTCTCCAGTAAGGCTAGATGGTGAAGCACCAGTAATCCTAACGGTTTTTAAATCCCCAATCATTGAGCTATCGGCTGAAAAATTAACTTTCCGAAAACACAAACTTCTACCCATCAGTTTTCCCTCTCCTCGCCTAGCCTTTGCTTCTACCAAAACTTCTAGCTCTTTTCCAATTAATGCCTTGTTTGATGTATAGGATTGATCTTCCAAAAGTGAGAGCAACTCTTGGTTACGCTTTTCCAATTCGACTTGCTCAACCTTGTTTTCAAAACCTACAGATGGTGTACCAGATCGGTCGCTGTACTTAAAAATAAAGCCCATTTCAAAATTAGCCTGAATAAATGCTTTTTGGGTAAGCTCAAAATCTTGCTTTGTTTCGCCAGGGAATCCGACAATGACATCGGTGCTTAATCTCATACCATCAACTTTTTCACGCAACTGCTCGACGATTTTTAAAAACTTTTCAATTTTATACGGACGGTTCATTGCCTCTAAAATTCTGTTAGAACCACTTTGCATGGGTAAATGAGCGTATTTCCCAAGCTTAGGCAAATTTGCAAACGCATCGATCAAATCGCTGCCAAAAGAGATAGGATGAGGAGAGGTAAACCTTATTCTTTTGATATTATCGAGGGCGTGGATTTTTTCCAAAAGCTGAACAAAAGGTGACTTTTTATCAACCCGGGGAAATTCTCCCCGCCCATAAGCGTTTACAATCTGACCCAATAAGGTTACCTCTTTAACTCCCGTTTCAGCCAGAGTTTCAACTTCTTCCAGGATATCGTCCATGGGTCTATATCTTTCCACACCCCTTGTTTTGGGTACGATGCAGAAGGAACAGTGCATGTTACAACCTTGCATGATTGAAACAAATGCAGATGGTCTCTTACTTTGCTTTACATGGTGCTTAATCTCATTTTGTGATCCAACTTCTTCAGATAAATCAATAACTTTACTGTCATCCTTTGCTTGGGCCAGCAAGTCGGATACCTGATGAAATTTTTGAGTTCCAACTATAAGCCCCAAATTTGGTAGTTCATCAAATAGGGACTCTCCCCTGTTTTGGGCCATACAACCGATAATACCAACGGTTGGCTTTTTTCCGCTGGAGGAGTTTAATATCCTCGATGCTTTGCCTATTGCTTTCTGCTCTGCTTTCTCTCGAACTGAGCATGTATTTAATAGGATAACATCAGCAGAATCTTCATCCTCAGTTATTTCATGTCCATGTTTCAATAGATTGCACATCACTGCCTCAGAATCCCGCTCGTTCATTTGACAACCATAGGTTTTGATAAATACCTTACTCATTGAATGAGATTAAAACTATCGGTTGCGATTTTTCGGTCAATGGCGAACCAGACGCATGAGATCAGGCACTGAATTCAGTATTGGGGCTTTTACCTCGCTCAACCGTTTTAAGCTAATGTGGCCATTACTGAAAAGGTAAACGTTGCAATTTATGTGTTTAGATATCTGCCAATCATGTAAGGTGTCTCCAACTAGAATAACTTCTGATGGGTCGAGTCGAAGTTTTTGAAAATGCGTATCAATTCTGTCTAATTTACCCTTTGCGTATGTATTGTTGGCACCATCTATTGACTGGATAAATTCAGAAATATCGTAATGGAAAGCAAACTTTTCAATATCAGCTTGCATTCCAGCAGTCAAAATGGATTGAGAAATTCCAATAGAATTAAGGTATTGAATGGTTAGGAGTGCCCCCTTGTGAAGACTGCATTCAGTAAATCTTTTACGATAGAGAGAAATATATTCGTTCGCCAGTTTATCATATTCAAGTCCATGGCTTGGTAAGCCTAGGCTTTGATAAAATTCTGATACTGGAAAGAAGAATAATTCTCGGTACAGATTAACAGTGAGAGTTGGTTTTTGATAAAATATTAGGACTTGATTTAAAATATCTACACACAAATCAACATCATCAACCAAGGTTCCGTTCCAATCCCAAATTACATGCCTAATCATTTAATTCGTCATGTTTCGAATTAGCAATGTAATGTTATTACTAATGGATTTATTGCAGGCTAGGATAATTGGCACTAAATTTCTTGCCTTCACTCGATCAACAATCACATTACTTCATTCTTAACAAAACAATTTTTATGTCAAAAGCATCAGCAAAAACCTCAGGAAAATCAACCTCTGATCTAGATTTAGCACTACAAAGTATAAATAAAAAGTTTGGAGAAGGGGCACTCATGAAACTTGGTGACGCCACCAAAATGAATGTCTCAGTCATATCCAGCGGCTCATTAGCTGTTGATCTAGCACTAGGAGTAGGCGGGCTTCCTCGGGGGCGTATTGTTGAGATCTATGGCCCTGAATCTTCAGGTAAAACAACCTTTTGTCTGAGCGTTATTGCAGAAGCTCAACGTAATGGAGGAAATGCTGTTTTCGTTGATGTAGAGCATGCACTTGACCCACGCTATGCAAAAGTCGTTGGCGTGGACTTAGATAATTTAATGGTTTCTCAGCCCGAAAGTGGCGAGGATGCTCTTAATATTACCGAAACTCTGATAAGATCAGGGGCAATTGATGTAATTGTTTTAGACTCGGTTGCTGCACTTGTTTCTCGACAAGAGCTTGATGGTCAAATGGGTGACACAACCGTTGGTCTTCAAGCAAGAATGATGAGTCAAGCTATGAGGCGATTGACTGCTGCAATTTCCAAAACCAACTGTGTTTGTGTCTTTACAAACCAAATACGTGAGAAAATAGGTGTTATGTTTGGTAGTCCGGAAACAACTCCAGGGGGTCGGGCCCTAAAATTCTTCTGTTCCCTAAGAATGGATATCCGACGCATTGGCCAGATCAAAGAAGCCAATGGTACAGTAACTGGTTCGCGAACCAGATTAAAAGTCGTTAAGAATAAAGTAGCACCGCCTTTCACAGCATGTGAATTTGATATTATGTACAATGAAGGGATTTCTCGAACAGGCTCCGTCATAGATCTTGGAATTGATCATAATATTCTTACCAAAAAGGGTGCTTGGATTTCATATGAGGGCGAACTGGTTGGTCAAGGCAGAGAAGCTGCAAAGCAGACACTCGCAGAGAACCAAGAAATGATGGAGAAAATCACCTCCTCCATTTTAGAAAAAGTCCAAGTATCCGTTGGTTCAGTATTGGCTAAAGGGGATACAGAAGTGGAGGGATAACCGCTCCCCCACCCTACCCGTCAAAACCTACGGCAGTGATGGAAACGATCATTGCTCAAGCAACTCCATCGGGAGAATCAGCGATAACAGTTATTCGTGTAAGTGGACATCTGTGTAAAGAAATCTGCAAAAAGGCATGCGATTATGAGAAAATAAACTCAAGAATCGCAAAACTCGCAAATTACCGATCCGTCGAAAATAAATTAATCGATCAAGTACTGATTACATTCTACCAGGAAGGTAATTCATACACAGGACAAGATTGCATTGAAATTTCATGTCATGGAAATCCATTAATTTCCGAATGGATCATTAAGGACCTATTAAAATATGGATGCAGGTTGGCCGAACCAGGCGAATTTACAAAACTGGCATTTTTAAATGGTAATATTGATTTATCACAAGCGGAGGCTGTTGCTCAAATAATAGCCGCCAAAAACCATAACGCTCTTGAAGCAGCTCAAAGGAATTTGAAGGGAGAATTATCGACCCTACTCACTCAGATTCAAGATAACATCTTGGATATACAAGCTGCCATCGAAGCTTATATAGATTTCCCTGAAGAAGATTTAGGCGATGAAAACAAAAAGGAATACATCCGTAAAATAGACATACTAACCAATGAATTAGAAAATTTGCTGGATCAATCCGACAAATTAAATCTTTTTAATAAGAATTTACGAGTGTCACTTATTGGCCTTCCTAATGCCGGAAAAAGTAGTTTATTTAACGAACTTACGGGAAAAGATCGTGCATTGGTAAGTACTGTAAAAGGCACAACAAGGGACTACCTTGAGATGAATATAAAGATAAATGATGATTGGATTACACTTGTCGATACGGCAGGAATCCATAATGCATCAAATGATCTTGAAATAGAAGGTATCAAACGATCCTACAATCAAATTGAAGAAGCAGACATTATTATTTGGGTAGTAGATGTATCAGCACCCTACCCTATTCAAGAGTTGAATAAAATTAAATCAGTTTGTGAAGATAGAACTAGTATTCTTGTTAAGAACAAAATAGATTTAGGAGAATTCGAGGATAGTATTGATTATCAGCAAAAATTAGTAGTTGAAGTAAGCTGCACCACTAAATTAGGAATAGCAAAGTTAAGGGAAATCATATCCGAACTAATTAATAATACATTTGGGTATAAGGAAGAAAAAGTTCTGTATGTTGGCGAACGACATAAGAAGCTGATCGAAAATTGCTTACAGTACATCCTAGAATCTAAGAGAAATTTTGAATCTGATGTGGGAATTGAAATCATTTCATCTGATTTAACAACGGCTAGAAATAATATTGATCAGATAATTGGTGTGAAAACGAATGAAGATATTCTAGATAAATTATTTGGAGAATTTTGTATTGGTAAATGATGCTATCCTTAAAATTTAATGAACCTAGTAATCCTTATGATGTTATCATTTGTGGAGCAGGCCATGCTGGTTGCGAAGCAGCATTAGCAGCAGCAAAACAAAAAGCAAATGTATTACTTTTAACAGGAAATTTAGATACAATTGCACAAATGAGCTGCAATCCAGCTATTGGCGGACAAGGTAAGGGACAAATTGTCCGCGAAATTGATGCTTTAGGCGGAGAAATGGCATTGAATACTGACCTCACAGCTATTCAATTTAAATTACTCAACACATCGAAAGGTAAGGCTGTACAAGCACCCCGTGCGCAATGTGACAAGAAAGCCTATCAACTAAGAATGAAACATGTCTTAGAACTCCAAGAGAATCTGATCCTTTTCCAAGCTATGGTAAACGGCTTAATCATTAAAGATAAGAAATGCGTTGGTGTAAAAACAAGCATGGGGCTTCATTTTTACTCCAAGACTGTAGTTGTTACAACAGGAACATTTTTAGAAGCTTCTACGCACATAGGACAGACAAAAGGAAAAGGTGGTCGATTAGGGGATCATCAAGCCAAAGGTTTATCAGCAGATTTCATTGACAATGGGATAGAACTCAAGAGATTCAAAACAGGTACACCACCACGACTACTGGGAAAATCATTAAATTTAGAGGAACTAGAAAAACAGTCTGGTGATAAACATCCTACTAAATTTGCGTTTTATGATAGTCGCGACGAGTCTGATGTGTTCCACGTGGAACATTCAGGGAAATGGTTGGAAAAGAATTTTAATTACCTTGGGTCTAATCTCGTTGATTGCTTTGTTACTGAAACATCCACCGAGGCACATAATATAATCAATTCCAATTTAGATCAGTCACCTCTTTACAGAGGTGATATTGTTGGCACTGGACCAAGGTATTGTCCAAGTATAGAAGATAAAGTTGTTCGTTTTTCTACAAAAACATCTCACAAACTTCATCTTGAACCTGAAGGCGTAAATTCCGATGAATGGTATATTAACGGTTTATCTACGAGTCTTCCTTTTAACATTCAGCAACAAGTCCTTCATTCTATTAAAGGATTAGAAAAGGCTGTCATCATCCGACCCGCCTATGCCGTTGAATACGATTATGCTCCTCCCACACAACTTTCTCATACTCTTGAATCATTACTTATTTCCTCCTTATTTTTCGCAGGTCAAATCAATGGTACTTCCGGATATGAGGAAGCTGGAGCACAAGGTTTAGTTGCTGGACTGAATGCCGCTTTAAAAGCCCTTGATCTAAGTCCTTTTATCATTGGTCGTGAAGAAGGCTACATTGGAGTTTTAATTGATGATCTTACAACCAAAGGAGTTACTGAACCTTATCGAATGTTCACAAGTAGGGCTGAACATCGTTTACTTTTTAATCATGGCAGTGCTGAGCATAGACTTTACCAAAAGGCATATTCATACAGGCTTCTTTGCAGTTCAAGATTAGATTCAATCAGGTACAATATAACCTCGACATTGGAATGGGTTAGTAAGCTCTCTAAAATTAAGGCATCGGATGGTAAATCACTTTCTCATCATATAAAGTCTAAAACCCTATGCATTACTGAAGTTCCAAACGATTTTCTTTCATTACCCAAAACCGTTCAGGAAGAAGTGCTATATAGAATTGAGTATGATGGTTACCTACAAAGGGAAATCAAAGCTGCCAAACGAATCAAACTCTCGAACCAATTGCATATACCCTGTGATTTTAATTTCAATCTACCAGGACTAAGAAAGGAATCCGTTGAAAATCTTACTCGAGTGAAACCAAGTACACTAGGTCAGGCTTCGCGAATTTCTGGAATCAATCCTTCTGATATTTCCATTTTGCATATTTATCTCAATAAGAATTGCCATAAATAGATTGAATCAGAACTCTCCAATCAGTGCAGGTATGTCTGAATACCTTAATCGTAAGAACGAAAGGATAGAAAGGGTAGGAGAGTACCTCACGAAATACATAACCAGTAAAGGCTTACATGAAAATCGAAAGGTAATTCTTGAAATAGGTTGTGGTCATGGACACTGGCTTTCATCATTTGCTGCAAAAAATAAAGATAACTTATTTATTGGGATAGATGTTATTACTAAAAGAATTAAAAAATGTAATAAAAAGAAACATTCACTCGATTTAACTAACCTGTACTTCATTAAAGCAGAGGCGGTAGAATTCCTATCCGCATTGTCCGGCGAACTACAATTCGACTCAACTTTTTTTATGTTCCCTGATCCTTGGCCCAAAAAAAGGCATTTTAAAAATCGCCTTATACAACAGCACTTACTTAACAAGCTAGCAGAGTGCTCAGCTACTAATTCAAAGCTTTTTTTTAGATCCGATCACTCTGGTTACTTCCAATGGACGCTAGAACATTTAGAATGCAATGAATCATGGCAAATTATGGATGAAGACTGGCCTCACGAATCAGCAAGCTTCTTCCAAGACCTATTTGAAAATAGCTATACCTGTTCTGCACAGATTTGTTAGCCCATAACAGTGAATTTATTCGCTTCATATGATTAAATTCAAAAAGTTCTCTTTTCCTGGAAGTTGTTAATTGACGATAACACACTCATCAGTTATTAGATTTTCTTTTAAGTGAAAAGATTAGCCCCATTAATTACTGCTTTCATTCCATCCCAAATCATTTTTGCAGCTGGTGATGGCGTTAATGTAGTTGCAGAGGAGGTTTTCAAAATCGGTTCACTACCAGTAACCAATTCTATGGTAACAAGTTGGGTAATTTCGCTTTTTCTTGTTGTTGCTGTAAAATTAATTGTTGGTCAACCAAAACTTGTTCCTACAAAAGGCCAACTTATTGTTGAATCAGTTATTGGAGGCATACGCGGGATCATCGAACCCATCGTTGGAAAGAAAGTTTTCTTCCCTGCATTCTGGCTCCTTAGTGGACTTTTCTTTTTCATTCTTATTCAAAACTGGAGCGGTCTTTTACCTGGGGTTGGAACAGTCGGTTATGGCTATACAGCCGACGACCACTTTGTTGTGAAGAAACCGCTGATTAGACCAGGCAATGCGGACCTTAATATGACTTTAGCCTTAGCTTTGGTTGCCAACTTGTTTTGGATATATTTCATTGTTAAGTATGCTGGCGTTAAAGCCATTACAAAAGATTGGTTTGGCAACAAAGCTGAGAAATCAGAAGTAAGTTCACTTATCTTTGGGTTTCTTGGAATTATTTTCATTGCTGTTGGCTTCATCGAGGTCATTTCAATTTTATTTAGACCCGTATCTTTAACTTTCCGCCTATTCGGCAACGTATTTGGCGGTGAAAGCCTTCTCCACAGCATGTTTTACCTAGTTCCTCAACTAAAGTGGATCTTACCTGTTCCATTTTACTTCATGGAAGTTTTAATAGGGCTTGTTCAGGCACTTGTTTTCATGCTTCTCATCTCGGTTTATATCGGACTCATCTGCAACCACGAGGAGGGAGATCACCACTAAAGAATTTATGCATGGGACTATATGCAACATGTAGGCATGCGATCACATAATTAACACTCAAAAAAATAATAAAATGATAGAAGTACTCGCTCAAGCATCAGAACAAGCATCAGGTATTACCGGTAGCATTCAATCAGCTCTTGGTTGTCTTGGAGCCGCCATTGGAGTTGGAATCGTTGGTATGAAAGCTGTGGAAGCAGTTGGTCGTAATCCAGACGCGTCCGGTGCAATTCTCGTACAATCCATCATCGGTATGGCTCTTGCCGAAGCCGTTGCATTCTACTCGTTATTCCTTTAATAGGATAGGGTAGAGAAAGATCTTTACTGCTTTATGATCGTTCTCGCAAGTCTTGTTGAAACTGCCGATGGTATTGTAAAAACCTTTGGCATTGATTGGCCTATGTTGATTGCTCAAGCGATCAACTTTTTGATTGTTGCCCTGGTTATATGGAAGTTTGCCTTCAAAAATATACTCTCAACAATCAAAGAGCGTGAGAAGCAGATAGCAGATTCTCTGGTTAATGCAGACAAGATAAAACTTGAATTAGAAGAAACTGAGAAACAGCAGCAAGAAACTCTTCAAGAAGCATCTCTTGCCGCAAAGAAAACTATCTCTAGCGCTCAAGAACAGGCAAAAGCGTTTATCGAGTCTCAAAAGGAAGATGCCCGAAAGCAAGCTGAAGAAATTATTTCTAAAGCTAAAGTTGCTATGGAGCAGGAGAGAGAACGGGTTTTAAGAGAAGCCCGTGAAGAGATCGCTTCCTTGGTCATTCTTACTACATCTAAAGTACTTTCCAAGGATCTTTCTGCAGAAGAAAAGCAAAGATTTACGAATCGTGCCACTGAGGAACTAAACTTGGTCTCCTAATTACTTCAATGTCAGATAAGATCAAATCTCTTGTTAGGCTTCTAGTAGAAAACTCCTCCGATAATGTTGGAATTATTCAAAAAAATCTTGTTGAAGATGTTTTGTCTGGGCTTAGGGAAGCTAAGCCACCTCGGCATCGGGAGATACTCCGGGAATATTTCTTACAGGTTGGCAAAGCTATCCATAAACAAAATATAAAAATTGAACTTGGTTGTAGTAACAACGACGAGATAGTCAGTAGTATTAAAAATAAAATTAACCAATTCTCCCAAACTTCATTCGATTGTACATTCGAGCAAAACGAAAATCTGATTGCAGGGTACCGGATCCGAATCGTCGACGATGTGTACGAAGATTCCATCCGCTCCCGATTGTCTAAACTTTCACAATCCTTTACCTCTTAATTATTTGCAAACATGAGTTCCATTACTGAACTAATTCGTAACGAAATAGAAAGTCTTTCCAACGATGCGACCCGCACCAATGTAGGTACCATCTCAACTCTTGCTGATGGCGTTGCCAAAGTTGATGGTCTTTCCAAGGTAATGTACAACGAAATGATTGAGTTCCCCAATAATGTATTAGGAATTGCACTCAATTTAGAGGAAGATTCAGTAGGGTGTGTTTTACTGGGTGATGTCAGCTCTCTCAAGGAAGGGGATGAAGCACGCACCACTGGAAAGCTTCTTTCCGTTCCTGTTGGCAAGGAACTCCTAGGCAGAGTTGTTGACGCAGTTGGTCGCCCAATGGACGGCAAGGGTGCGATCAATGCATCTCAGTCTTTTCCTGTCGAACGAATTGCTCCTGGTATTATCCCAAGAAAATCGGTAGATCAGCCTCTTCAAACAGGTATCATGGCTGTCGACTCCATGGTTCCAATCGGCAGAGGCCAACGAGAGCTTATTATTGGAGATCGCTCTACCGGTAAGACAACCATCGCCATTGATACGATCATTAATCAAGCAAAAATTAACAAACAGGGTGAAAAATCTGGAGATGAAAATTTCCGTCCTGTTTATTGTATTTATGTAGCTATCGGGCAGAAAAATGCCAATGTTGCTCGAACAATTAAAACACTGGAAGACAGTGGAGCTTTGGAGTATGTGACCATAGTTTCTGCTCCTGCCGCGGATAATCCTGCAAACCAATATTTAGCTCCTTACGCCGGTTGTGCAATGGGTGAATGGTACATGGAAAACGGCATGGATGCTTTGATTGTGTACGATGATTTGTCTAAGCACGCCGTGGCATACCGTCAGATATCATTGATTCTTAAACGCCCCTCTGGTCGTGAAGCATACCCAGGCGATGTGTTCTACCTTCACTCTCGTTTGTTGGAAAGATCAGCCCGCTTGAATGAAAACAGTGGCAATGGCTCACTAACCGCTCTTCCAATCATTGAAACTCAGATGGGGGATGTTTCTGGCTACATCCCTACCAATGTTATTTCCATTACAGACGGACAAATCTTTCTTGAAACAGATCTTTTCAATAAAGGAATCCGGCCTGCAGTATCTGTTGGCTTATCTGTTTCCCGTGTTGGTTCTGCGGCACAAATCAAGGCCTACAAAAAGGTTGCCGGGAAAGTTAAATTGGAACTCGCACAGTTCCGTGAACTTGCCGCATTTTCACAATTTGAATCTGACTTAGATGCCGCAACCAAAGCAAGTTTAGACAGAGGTGCTAGAATTGTTGAATTATTTAAGCAAACTGCATCCAACCCAATTGCGGTTGAAGTCCAAACAGCGATCATGTGGGCAATGCAAAATGATTTCTTCGACTCTATTCCCGTAGATGATATTAACCGAGCTACGCAAAGCCTTAGAGAATACATGGAAACACAAGGTAAAGATGCTTGTGAATTAATTTATAGTACTGGCAAACTCGAAGAAAAAACTGAAAAAAAGTTACGCAGTGCCGTAGAGGATTGGAAAAGAACCTTTTCCTGATTTTGGCAGCTTCTTGTTTGATTTTAAAAGCTCTCACTTTATAGATGGCCAACACCAGAGATATCCGACTCCGTATCAAAGGAGTTAAAAGCACAAGGCAAATCACCCGTGCCATGCAAATGGTTGCCACTTCAAAGATGAAAAAAGCACAAGATGCGGCTAAAAGCGGAAGACCCTATGCAATGTTGCTTGCCGATGTGATTGTTTCAGTAGCCGATGAATTCGAGGAAATAACCCACAAGTATTTTAACGACCGACCAGTGAGGCACCGTGGCATTCTTGTGATAGGTACCGACAAGGGTTTGTGCGGAGCACTAAATGCTAATCTTTTCCGAAAACTCTCTGATGTAGATTCCTCAGCGAAATTCGTTTCTATTGGCAAAAGAGCTACTCAGTTCTTGTCTCGAACTCATAGGGATTTACTTGCTGACTTTAATTTGCCAGACAAACCCCGCTATTCAGATATCAAACCAATTATTGAGTTTCTTCTTAGGGCATACGGTGACGACAAAATTGATACCATTGAGGTTCTTCACACAGGCTTTGTGAACACCCTTCGTCAAGAAGCAGAGTTGGTTCGTTTGTTTCCTCTAAATGATTTGGACGAGATGAGTCAAAAGCTACACCAGAGATTTGGCATTGAGGATCATGAAGTACCGAAAGATTCCCGTGAGATTCTCATTGAGAATCGCAGTGATGTACTAGCGGAGCTTGGTACTCTTTATCTGAAACAACAAATCCATCAAATGGTAATGGAATCGCAGGCATCTGAACACAGTGCCCGTATGGTCGCTATGAAAACTGCTACCGATAATGCTGGCAACCTTCTCAACGACCTAACCCTTCAATACAATCGTGCTCGGCAGGCTGCTATCACTCAGGAAATTCTGGAGATTTCTGCCGCGACCCTTTAAAATTAATCATAATTTCAACCATGGACCAGGAAAAACCTAACACAACCCAAGGAAAAATTGTTCAAGTCATCGGTGCTGTTGTAGATGCCGAATTTCCCGCTGAAGGAATGCCCAAAATTTACGACGCTTTGGAGATCACCTACAAATTGGATGATGACTCAGATGCTAAACTAGTATTGGAAACCCAACAACACCTTGGAGAAAATCGAGTACGTGCAGTTGCAATGTCTTCAACGGAAGGACTTGTCAGGGGAATGGATGTTTTAAACACTGCCAATCCTATTTCGGTTCCTGTTGGAGAAAAAGTTCTTGGTCGCATATTCAATGTAACTGGTGACACGGTTGATAACCTAGGTGATTGCGGCCACTCTGAAACGCGCCCAATTCACCGTCAGGCTCCTACTTTAGTCGATCAGGATACCGAAGCAAATATTCTTGAAACAGGTATTAAAGTTATCGATCTGATTTGTCCTTTCATTAAAGGTGGAAAAGTTGGAGCTTTTGGTGGTGCCGGAGTCGGTAAGACTGTTGTTATCATGGAGTTAATTAACAATATTGCGAAAGCCCATGGTGGTTATTCGGTGTTTGCTGGGGTAGGGGAGCGTTCACGCGAAGGAAATGATCTCTATCAGGAAATGTCAGAAGCTGGAGTCATCAATCAGGACGATATTTCAAAATCAAAAGTGGCTTTGGTTTACGGTCAGATGAACGAGCCTCCCGGAGCCCGTATGCGTGTTGCTCTCTCCGGTCTGACTATGGCCGAGTATTTTCGGGATGAAATGGGGCAAGATGTTTTGCTTTTCGTAGATAATATCTTCCGTTTTTCCCAAGCAGGCTCGGAGGTATCTGCACTTCTTGGCCGCTCACCTTCAGCGGTTGGGTATCAGCCCACACTTGCCGAAGAAATGGGTAATCTACAAGAACGTATCACCTCCACCAAAAAAGGATCCATTACCTCATTCCAGGCCGTTTATGTTCCAGCTGATGACTTAACTGATCCAGCTCCTGCAAATACCTTTGCTCACCTTGACTCCACGATCGTTTTGGAAAGATCCATCGCAGAACTTGGAATCTATCCGGCGGTTGATCCATTGGCTTCTGTTTCTAACGCGCTGTCCCCAGAAATCGTTGGAGAGGAGCACTTCAAGGTTGCTCGGGGTGTTCAAGAAGTTTTGCAGGCTTACAAAGATCTCCAAGATATCATTGCTATTCTTGGATTAGATGAATTATCGCCTGAGCAAAAGCAAACTGTATTTCGTGCCCGTAAAATCCAAAAATTCCTCTCCCAGCCCTTCCATGTTGCTGAGGTGTTTACTGGGGTTGCCGGAGAATATGTCTCGGTAAAAGACACTATCCGTGGTTTTAAAATGATCTTAGATGGTGAATTAGATGAAGTGGCTGAAAATGATTTCTACATGAAGGGCGGGATTGACTCTGTTCTTGGAAACGAGGATTCCTGAATTCAAATCACAGTAATTATAATGTCGCTCACCCTAGAGATTGTTACACCTGATGCTAAGGTCTACTCTGAAGAAGTGGACCATGTGGTTGTACCTACGACTAGTGGTAAAATTGACATTTTACCCAACCATGTTCCAATCATTGGTAAACTGATCCCTGGTGACCTCAAGGTTGAGAAAAACGGAACCCTAGATTATTTGGCAGTCAGTTCAGGTTTCGTGGAAGTTTATTCCAATAAGGTATCAATCCTTACGGATGAAGCATTAATGGTAAGTGAAACGGACGATACTACTATCGAAAAGGCCGTTAGACGGGCACAAGAAGCATTAGCTGAAGGAAAGAAGAGTAACTTGGACATGGCTGCCATCCAAAAGCTAGAAGCTGCTGCCCGTTTTGCCTTGGCACAGCAAATAGCCAAGGGCAAGTCGAGATAGTCAATGGTGGGCCCTGTCGGACTTGAACCGACGACCCGCCGATTATGAGTCGGATGCTCTGACCAACTGAGCTAAGGGCCCGAATAAAACCCCCACTTTAATCTATTTTACTAAGGTTACAAGATTGTTGTTGGGTATTCTTTTATCCTTGCCGAATTAAGCGGCCACAAGGCTAGTATCTGAGAAGAGAGAAATCAGAAATTTATCTCTTTTTTGTCGTGCTAATAAGACTGATTTAGTTCTTAGAGATTTACGCTTTCTTTCCGCTGTTATAGGCGTTGGATAAACGGTGTAATGCAACCACCATGTTCCGTTATTATTCCAAATATGATGGTTGGGGTTAGATTCATCTACACGGATTGCTAGTTCCTCGGAGAATTTCTTATTTAATTTATTCATGCGTTGTTAGGATTTATACGCACTAAGCCCGCATAGCCTATTTTCGGACAGAGCACAATTTTCGGTTATTTGTTGAACCGCACATCCAGGTGAGAAACCATTGTACCACCGCGACTGCTCAATGTAGTTCGGTTGGTTACCAATTAAAATTGGTTATCTTTAGATGTACTTGGCTAAAAGTTAAAAAGAACGAATATTCAGAATAAGAAAAATTTAATTAATTCACAAATCTTTCCTGTGTCATAAATTTTACTTAGGTCATTCCCTACACCTCGAAAGGCTAAGAACTAGAATATTAAATATGAATAGCCTCTCCGTTAACAGCAGCCGCAGCTTCTGCCAATGCTTCACTCATGGTTGGGTGTGCGTGGATTGTTTGATGAATCTCATCAGCAGTGGCTTCAAGTTTCATCCCCAGTCCATATTCAGTAATCAATTCAGTAGCATCGGAGCCTACAATATGAGCCCCTAAAATCTCGCCATATTCCTCACCAACCAACACTTTTACAAAACCTTCCGCATGATTGACCGCAACAGCTTTACCCGATGCGGCAAAAGGAAACTTACCCACTTTGTAACTGATACCCTGCTCATGAGCTTTTTCTTCGGTTAAGCCAATGCTTGCCACTTGGGGCTGGCAATATGTACAACCAGGAAATGATTGGATTGGAATTGGCTTGGAATGTTCAAACATGCCATTCACGGCTTGTATTGCTCGATATGTGGCAACATGTGCGAGCCAAGGAGGTCCGATGATATCACCAGCTGCATAAACATCGTCTAAGGATGTAAGATAGTTCTCATCAACCTTTAGGTATCCACGACTTAGCTCTGGCTTACAATTTTCACCCAAAACCCCATTCAAATTAGGAACAACGCCGATCGCCAATAGCACTGACTCCACTTCTATCGACTCATCACCATTTTCGCTGTGCAAAGCCAAACTAACCCCATTTTCCAATAGATCAATTTGATCAACCCGTGTACCAACTCGGCAGTCTATTCCTTGTTTAGAAAATGCTTTGAGAAGAGTTTTCGAAACCTCAGCATCCTCAACCGGTAAAATCTGAGGTAACATTTCGATCAAGGTAACCTTGCAACCAAACGCATTGAGGAAATAAGCAAATTCTGCTCCAATCGCCCCAGCACCAAGTATGGCTATACTTGCAGGCATTTCTTTCATCGCCAGGGCTTCCCTGGATGTCATCACTCTTGTACCATCTACTGGAACATCTTCGAGGGTCCTTGGCTTGCAGCCAGTGGCAAGCATAACCTTTTTCGAATTTACCAGCATACCGGCATGCTTTCCATCTAGTATTTCTACTGAACTTGGCTCATTCAGTCTGGCGGTTCCTACCACATAATCGACTTTGTTTTTCTTAAATAAAAACTCAATCCCGCCACCCATTTGATCAGCAACACCACGGGACCGAGCCATAACCTTGCTAAAATCAACCTCGATGTCCTTGCAGATGAAACCGAGGCTTTCAGAATGTAGAGCTGCCTGGTAAGCCTCCGCACTTTTGAGCAAAGCTTTTGATGGAATGCACCCCCAGTTTAAACAAGTACCACCAGCTCTTTCTTTTTCAATTACCAGAGCACGAAAGCCCAATTGAGCAGCCCGAATTCCTGCAGCGTAGCCTGCAGGACCTCCGCCAATCACAACTAAATCGTAGGTTTGTTCCAAATTCATGATCTTATCTATTCTTGTATAAATTTACTATAGTTTTAGATGAATTAACCAAATGCGTCAATTAAAGGAGATTTCTCACCCTTGAGCTTGAACTTTTATCCCATCAATTTAATTTGGCATATCATTGAAACATTTATGATAGAAGCTCTCAACACCCGTCACAATTATCGGGATATTATCTCGGACAATCTCAATAATTGCCTCAACTATACTGATTTGTCTGGCGTCCCGAAATATCAGGGAAAAGTCAGAGACAGGTATGATTTGGGAGATAAATTTGCCCTTGTTACCACAGATAGACAATCTGCATTTGACCGTGTCTTAGCTACGATTCCTTTCAAAGGCCAGGTGCTTAATCAAACTGGGGCATGGTGGTTCGAGCAAACCAAGGATATAATTGCCAATCATATTCTTGATATTCCTGATCCCAATGTAACGATTGCTGAAAAATGTAAACCGTTTCCCATTGAATTTGTGGTGAGAGGTTTTATGACCGGCAGTTCAAGTACTTCTATTTGGACGCAATATAAGTCTGGAGTAAGAGAATATTGTGGCATTTCTATGCCTGAAGGAATGAGGAAGAATGAAGCGTTCTCTTCTCCAATTATCACCCCAACCACGAAAGAAGAAGCACATGATCGTCCCATTTCTCCAAAAGAAATTACGCAGGAGAAGTGGATGAGTAAAGAGCACTGGGAATTTGCATCTGCACATGCGTTGCAACTTTTTAAGAGAGGACAAGACCTTGCCAGTCAAAACGGACTCATCCTCGTCGACACTAAATATGAAATGGGCCTCTCCGAAGATGGTCAAATTCTGCTCATTGATGAGATTCATACTCCTGATTCATCGAGATACTGGCTCCAACCGAGCTATGAGAAAAGAGTGGAAGAGGGTAGGGAACCGGAAAATGTGGATAAAGAATTTCTCAGGTTATGGTTTCGGGAAAATTGTGATCCCTACAAAGATGAAACCCTCCCCAAGGCACCTGACGAACTGGTCATCGAACTCTCCGTCAGATACATCCATTTATATGAAACCATGACTGGGCAAACTTTTCAAGCTCCAGAACCGGGGAAAGACATCATGGAACGAATACGCGATTCCCTCGATTTACCTGCCAATTTACAGAATCAATAGAATATTTAAAATTAAATCTTACTAATTGCTTCGACTACACGGTTCGCGATAGTTTCGTATCGAAGAGGATCAGATTTGCCAGGATCCAATTGCTCAAATCGTAATAAAGGACCATAGGTAACAACCAATTGACGACCAATTCGCGGAATCAACATACCCTTGCCGAGTACATCAAATCCACCCACGACCTTGGCGGGCAAAACATCGCTCTGAGATTTCGCCAAAAGAAGGCCAATGCCTTTTTTTCCCACCCCTAATTTACCATCCGGTGAACGAGTACCCTCGGGAAAGACCAGAAGAGGGTCGCCTGATTTTAGAACCTTCAACACCCGCTTCAAAGTTGCGATGTCCAGTTGGGAACGATTTACGGGGATGGAATTTAAATTACGAATGAGTAATCCAAGTGGCCAAAAAAACAAGGAATCTCGGGCAAAATAATGAAGGTTACGGGGTAGTTTACAGCCTAGGGCAGGGGGATCAAAATAGCTTGTATGATTGGATGCCAAAATAAAAGCACCTGTAGAAGGTATGTTGTGTACATCCTTGACCTCGATGCGATGAAAAATTTTGAAATACAACCAGCTAAGGAGCTGAGCGAAACGATAAAAAAGGGTCACGACAAGGATGCAATCTTTTGAGATATCAACTGCAACACCTGATCAAGAGGTAGTATACCTGTATCTAACGAAAGAGCATCCTCTGGACAGGTTAATGGTGCAATCTTACGAGTGGTATCAATTTGATCGCGGGTGGATATGGAATCATGTTCTCCATCGGATAGACGACGGTTCTGCCTAACCTGTAGGTCGGCATGAAGATAAATTTTAATATCTGCATCGGGAAAAATGACACTGCCAATATCTCGTCCATCCATAATAAGTCCAGAGTAACCTTGATTTTTACCAAAATCAGACAAACTTCTTTGATATTTGAGTAAAAGAGCACGTATTTCGGGAAGACGAGCATAATAAGAAACCTCGCGATTCATTCTTTCATTCCGCAACTCAGATTTAGAATAATGAATCCCATCAATAAACAATTGAACGGAAAACTTATCCAGTTTGGAGGAAAAAATGAGTGGACAGGAAAGAAGATATTCAGCTGTGCTTTCTGGAGATATATTTAAATTTAACAGATGAAGTGAGACCGCCCGATAGTGTAGCCCAGTGTCTACATGGATATATTTATATTTTTTGCAAAGTGCAGTTGCCGTTGTAGACTTCCCCGATCCTGCAGCACCATCTAAAGCAATAATAATATAATTATTTTTCACTGTAAGAATGCTCTCGGGCAGTGTTTAAGCAGTCAAAAAAGTCAGGAAAGGTTTTTGAGCAACAAAGAGGATTATTGATAGTAAGCCAAGATTTCCCGGTACCATAAAGATCGAATGAGCCAAGTATTGCGAAACTCATTGCAAAACGATGATCGTTGTAGGTATCAATATTAACACCATGTTCAGCAAGCTTCCTTAATTTATTTAAATTTGGAGTAATGATAAGTCTGTCTGATTTCTCTGTAACATCTTGCCCTAATTTTTTTAATTCAGTTGCCATTGCAGATACTCGATCCGTTTCCTGCTTACGAGTATGCTCAATCCCACAGATTTCCAAATTACTCCCAAGCAAAGGACTGATTGCGGCCAATGTAAGAAAGGTATCTGATATATCGACAAAATTGAAGGTGCCTCCATCAAGGGTGTTGTTGAAGATACTCTTAACACCATCGGGGTTATATTCGATTCGACCCCCGATGGACTTCAGTATATCACAATAAGCAATATCACCCTGAAGCATATCCACCTTTAAACCTTCCACTAAGCACTCGCCCCCCACAACTAATGGAAGTGTTAGGAAATAGCTTGCCGCCGTTGCATCCGGCTCCACTTTATACACAAAACTGCCTTTTTTGTATGCGCAATTATTTATCTCCAATGAATTTCTTGATAGATCATAATTGTATGATTTGTCTTCATTAAATTTACCGATCATTTTAAGTGTCATATCAATAAAAGGTAGTGATACAGTTCCTTCTGCAAATGTGATATTGCATTTATTACCAAGTCTTGGGGCTTGCATTATCAGTCCAGATATATTTTGACCACTTTTTCTTGCATCAATCCGAATGGCATTTCCATACAATCCATTACATTTCAAATTGAACGGGAAATGACCTTCCTTATCTCGATATTCAATTTTAGAGCCTAATTTCTCCAAGCAGGATAAAAGCTCAAGCATGGGACGATTGCGCATTGCTTCCGTACCATCCATTAAGTATTCACCAGCTGACTGAGCGGCCAGCAGACAGGTTAGAAACCTTGCAATTGTGCCAGCATTTCCAACATTGATTGTACTTTCGGAATTAGGAATTTCACCGCCAGTACCTTTTACAATAACACCATTTTTTGTTTTGGTAATACATACACCAAGATCTGTAAGAGCTTCTTGCATTAAAGCAACATCCTCACTTTGAAGAATGTCCTGTAATTCAACATCTCCTTCACACATTACAGATAAAATAAGTGCACGATTTGAAATACTTTTAGAGCCAGGCATTTTCACCCTGGAATTACATGCTTTTGAAAATGGCTTGATCGCTATATTCGAAATGTCAGATATCATTTAATGCGTCCCTTAATTCTTTTGCATTAGTAAGCAAGTTATTCAGTTGCCCCAAATCGTCATTTTGAAGAGCCATTTTAAAATTTTCGAGCTCTTGTTTCAGTGAATCGATTTCTTTAAGTAGGTTCTTTTTATTGCCTTGTATAATTTGTAGCCACATTTCTGGATTTCCACTCGCAATGCGGGTACTATCTTTTAAGCCATTTCCAGACAGCTTTAGCCATTCTTTATTTTTAGTCATTACATTCATCAATGACGATGATGTCAGATGCGGAAGATGGCTAGTACTAGCAACTATTTCATCATGGAGTGTTGGGGTCATTATCGTTAGATTCATGCCAATACTAACCCACATTGCCGTCAATTTATTTAAGCGATGGTTGTCACTTTCCACTGATGGAGTAATGATACATTCTTTTCCTTCAAAAATCCTAGAGGTCGCATATTCTATTCCGTTTTTTTCGGAGCCAGTCATCGGATGAGAGCCAATAAACATTCCATGCTCTATTCCAACGCTAGCCTCTGCTATCTCACAGATTTTTTCTTTCAAGCTTCCAACATCTGTAATTAACGAACCGTACTTTGCAGATTGTATAACTTGAGGAAGCAATTCAGCTATATGATCGACGGTTGTACATAAAAGGATTAAATCAGAATCTTCTATTGCTGGTAATAATTCTGTAAATGCCCGATCGCACCATTGACTGTTTTCACATTCTTTTCTCTTTTTCTCATTCCTAAGATAAGCATGGACCTGCTGTGCTATCTTTTTTTCATGCAATGCCATTCCAATTGATGCTCCCAACAAGCCAGGGCCTATGATGGTTGCACGCCTGAATGTGGTTGATTCTTGTTGAGACATAATCAAGTGACTTAAATGTATAAACTATGGATGACGAAAATGATAATTTGAACAAGGATGATGATTGGGGCAACCCGCCAACTCCTTTGACACCTGAGAATCGCAAAAAAGCCCTTCGTGCGCAATTGATTATTGGACTGATATCAATAATCGGTATTTCACTACCAGCTCTCTTTTGGGCACTATTGAAGTAATATTTAATCCGCCTACCCGATTTAGCATCTCCGCATACTTATGAAAAATATAATTTATCCACGCGGCTTTTCACTCATTGAGCTTATTCTGATTCTCAGCATCTTGGGAATTCTCTTATTTCTCTTCGTTCCTTTTGCGCAACTAATTCCCACTGGAGAAGTCAATGATGGTGGAAGATTGCCAACACAACCTTCGATTTTTTCCGCTGAATCTACCTCTACTCTTTCAGAGGATAATCAGACAGATCTCCAACGAGTTGAGGACTAGATGGGCAAAAGGGTGCTTATTCTACTTGGCGGAGTGGTTTTAATTTTTGCCGTTTTATTTTTGCTTTATTTTGCCTTAATTAGTGTAGGTGGAGATGGTGTCAAGAAGTGGTTGGAAAACAGTTGGGAACACTTTCAGATTTTACTTATTGAAAATGGCCCTCTTCTTTTTCTCTCCATTGCTATTCTACCTGGTTTTGTTCTACCCGTAGCTCCTTTATTGGGTTTTGCTGGCATTTGGGGTGGCGAAAATGGTCCAATACTGAGTTGTATTTACTGCACAATTGCTCTTCTAACCAATCTATGCTGGACCTATTGGCTGGCCAAGGGACCGGCACGCAACATCATACGAAATTTTCTTTCCAAGTCACATTTTCAATTACCCGATTCACCTCCGGAAAATATGACGGAATGGGCACTTATTCTCAGGCTCACTCCAGGGGTTCCTTTTATTTTCACCAATTATGGATTAGGACTTGTACGAATGAATTTTGTGTCCTACCTGCTGATATCTGTTCCCATCATTTCTATTACCGCATGTGGATATGTTCTGGCATTTGCAGGACTATTTGGTGGCGAATGGAAATATTTGTGGTCTGGTGGCTGTATTATTGCGATAAGCGTAATTATAGGCAGGTTAGTCATTAAAAAGAAAAGGGCACATGCAAACTGAACTTTTCGAAGAGGCGGAAGATCAGTCTTCTGTCTGGACTATCACCAGTTTAACCCAAGCCATCCGGAAATCTTTAAGGAATCATTTTCCAGTAGTTTGGGTAAGAGGAGAGGTTTCTAACCTTCGCTCCCAGACAAGCGGTCACAGATATTTTATCCTTAAGGATGACAACTGCCAATTAAAGGCCGTTCTTTTCCGTGGAGATGCATCTGGTTCTGCTTATTTGCCTCAGGAGGGGGATGAATGCTTGGCGTACGGAGAGCTTACTGTTTATGAGCCAAGAGGGGAATACCAGCTAAGAGTCAGGCATTTATTGCAGGATGGCTTGGGAAACCTACGCCTGCAATTCGAACGCTTGAAGGAATCTTTGCTTAAAGAGGGACTTTTTGAAGAAAACCGGAAAAAAGTTCTACCGAAATTTGCCAGGACTATTGGCATCATAACTTCTCCTGATGGAGCCGCCTTACAAGATTTCACTAGTATTCTGAAAAGAAGAAATTGGACGGGACAAATTCTGGTTATTCCATCTTTGGTACAAGGCAAAGAGGCAGCCTCCCTAATGGTCCAAGGCATTGATCAAGCAAACCAAATTCCCAATCTTGATCTAATTGTTTTGGCCAGGGGTGGAGGATCCTTGGAAGATCTTTGGTCATTTAACGATGAAACTCTTGTTAGAAAAGTATCCAGTTGCCAGATTCCAATCATATCTGCCATAGGCCACCAAACTGATTTTGTGCTTACTGATTTTGCCGCAGACTTTCGAGCAGAAACTCCTTCTGCTGCTGCCGAATGGATAAGTTCCCAATACATTGAGGTAATCAATAGGCTCAACCAGTTGGAAGAAAATCTCCTCAAAATCCCTTCCCAATTTTTTACTATTAATTCTGATAAGCTTGCTCTCCTGCAATCAAGACTGGAGAGACTGTCTCCCAAAACCCGGATTGAGATTCATCAGCAGCAATTGGATGATTTCGAGCATAGATTACAAACCAGCACATCTAACCACTTGGAAAAACTTGCAATTAAGCTTATCGTGCTCGAAGAAAAACTTCAGGCAAATAGTCTCCCGGCTACTCTTAGAAGAGGATTTTCTTACCTATCTGATGAAGAAGGAAACTTAGTGCGCACCGTTGAAAAATTATCTCCAGGTAAAAAAGTGAGAGTTCACCTGGAAGATGGCAACCGTATGCTTGAGGCACTGGGAAGTGAATCATGATAAATCATATTCCACAAAACTCCCCAAAAGCTTACACCCGATCAAATCATAAAGATTTCTGGCTTCTTTCCATTCGCTAAATAGTAGACAGTTTTTAAATCCAGACTCTCTGGATAAAATAGTCATCCGCTTGATTAACTCTCCTCCAATTCCCATTCCTCTAAAATTCTTGGGGACAAATACCATATTAATCACCCTGTAAATGTCGGTCTTGCGCCCAAATCCAGCCATTGCACAGGGATGGTTATCAATATCCCTTAGAAAATGAAGGTTTTTGTTTGAGTACATTTTCTTGGCCATTTGAACCGTGGCAGACAAGTCCATCTGTGGCTCCATTTCTGAAGCAAACTGCTGTGCCCAAATCCTTGCTTTGGGCCAATCCAGGCTGGTTGCAGAAACCAGACTGTATTCCTCAAAATCTTTGTTTAATTCCTCCCCAGTCTGGGTTTCAAAAATCTTAAATTGCCGGGATCCTGAGATCTTTTTTCTCTCCCCAAGTTTTTCGGTCGAGTCTAAAAAATGAGAAACAATATCTTCCGGACCACTAACGCCGTCCATGGACCAGTTTTGTTCAATCGAATACTTTGCCAGATGTTCCACCGCTTGTTTGGAGCCTTGAGAAAGGAGTAGGAAATTGGAAGGCGAATGCAGTGCAGACAAATGAATGGATTCCTTAGAGCATACATTTCCTGCCCATAACTTTTTTAGAGATTTTTCCCGGTTTTCAATAATCTGCCAGAAAAGGTTGTTCCAAGCTTCCTCCTTCTTCAAAAAAGGAAGTGCGGTTAGCTTCCACTGAGATGTTTCGTGGTAGGATTTTACTTCAAAGCTCATATCTGCCTATAGCCTAAGACGGTCAAAGTGATTTCGGATGGTCAAGTGTGCAAGCAAGTTATAAGACATAAGCATGATGGAAAGCTCCCAAAATCGTTATAATCAGCGAGGTGTATCTTCAAGCAAAGAGGAAGTCCACAAAGTCGTAGACCGAATGGATCGCGGAATCTTCCCTGGAGCTTTTTGTAAGATCACGGCCGATGCTCTCACTGGAAGAGAGGACCTCTGTAATGTAATTCACTCCGATGGTGCAGGGACTAAGTCAATTCTGGCTTATTTATGGTATCGGGAAACCGGTGATCCTTCTGCTTTCAAAGGGATTGCTCAGGATAGTTTGGTGATGAATCTTGACGATCTTGCGTGCGTCGGTGCGTGGGATCGGGTAATGATTTCAAGTACAGTCAATCGTAATGCCAGAAATTTTCCTGGTGAAGCGTTGGCTGCTTTGATTGAAGGAACTGAAGAATTCTTGCAGTCCATGCGTGATTTGGGAATTTCAGTTACCAGCGGGGGAGGGGAAACTGCTGATGTGGGAGACTTAACTGGCACAGTTGCAGTGGATTCCTGTGCGGTTGCTGTCATGAACCGGAACCAAGTCATTGATAATGCCCTGATCACTCCTGGACTGGCTATTGTTGGGCTCGCTGCCTGTGGTCAAGCAAGCTATGAAAGCTGCGAGAATAGCGGGATAGGCAGCAATGGCCTAACCAGTGCAAGGCACGAATTGTTGTCCAAATACTATTTTGAAACCTACCCGGAAACCTGCGACCCCAATACTCCTCAACAATATATTTATTGTGGACCCTATCGCATGAAAGATCCGCTCCCTGGCTCCGGTTTGAGCGTTGGGCAGGCTCTTCTTAGCCCAACCCGTACCTATCTTCCCGTTGCCAAAATAATTTACCATGAACTTGGTGATCAGCTCAAGGGGCTCGTTCACTGCTCTGGTGGAGGACAGACTAAGTGTATGCGTTTCGGAACTGGCGTACATCACATAAAGGACAATTTATTTCCCATTCCTGCTCTTTTTGCGGAAATTCAAAAAGCTTCTGGTACTTCGGATGAAGAAATGTACCAAGTGTACAATATGGGTCACAGATTGGAGGTATATTGTGACCCAGAATGTACCTCACAAGTCATTTCAATCGCTAATTCATTTGGCATAGATGCCCAAATTATTGGCCATACGGAATCTTCTAACCGTCCTGACCAGGCAAATCATGTCACAATTCGCAGAGGTGAAACTGAACTCACCTATGGATAAAGTACACCTTTTTAACTAACCCGTTTTTTGCAAGCAATCGATATCATTCGTAAGGAATGGGGCGACATTCGTCCATCTGTCTGTCTAGTTTGCGGTTCAGGGTGGGGGGAAATCGTTCAAGGACTGTCTCCAGCTTCCAGCATATCCTATGAAAAGCTGCCTGAAATCGGAGCTACGACTGTGGACGGACACCAAGGCAGGCTTTGGCTCGCTAAGCCTGGAAACCAGGAGGTTTTAATTTTTCAGGGCCGGCGACATTTCTACGAGGGAGTAGGGTGGTCACCCGTAATTTTTCCGTCTCTGCTAGCTCATCAGTTAGGAGTTCGGAGAATCTTGCTAACCAATGCTGCTGGTGGGATCCGGGAAGATTTACATCCTGGTGATCTTATGGTTTTGTCCGATCACTTAAACTTCATGGGTAGTAACCCATTGATCGGGGAAGTTCCACATCCGGATATTCCCCGTTTTCAAGATCAAACTGAGGTCTACGATAAAGAGCTTCGCGAAACAATCCTTCAAGTGGGAAAAGAAACTGGTCAGGATTTGAAGATGGGGACTTATCTTGCCCTCTCTGGACCAGCTTTTGAGACCCCGGCGGAAATTTCGGCTTTCTCGAAATTGGGAGCTGATGCAGTTGGTATGTCCACCGTACCAGAAGCTATGGTGGCTAATGCTCTTGGTTTAAAAGTAGGAGCAATATCATGTATTAGTAATTTAGCGGCTGGGAAATCTGCTCATCCATTAAGTCATGAAGAGGTAGCTGAAACCGCAACCACAGCACTGCCAAAGATGACTAAACTTCTAGCGAATTTACTACCTAATCTTTGAAAAGAAGAAGCTTATAAGAAGCGCTTTCTATCCTCTGTACTGGGTATCGAGCAGACTTCCTTTTTTCCAAAAAAGCGGTAGCGATACCTGGCAATGATCGAATAGAGGACATCTCTTATTGGTTTGGGGATAACCAAGCAGAGAAAAAATAGATTCCATGGAAACTTCAAGTTTTTAGTAATTCTTAAACACGCACTGGATCGATCATAGGCACGATTGTTTTCAATCAAAACCAAGCCATCCAAATAGCCTTCATGATATCCATATTGAAGTAGCAAACCTCTGCCGGTTTTTGATTGTAAAGGAGTAAAATATAGATCTGCAGATTTTTCTCTTTTTAAAATAAAACCCACTGCACCATCGCATAGGTGACACACGCCATCAAAAAGTACGACAGTAGAACCCTTATCCATCTAAGACTAATAGTATCGAAGAATGCTCTTTCGATACAGCGAATTATCTACTTTTCCCATTCGACTCTATCCTCTGTTCAGATTAAGAATTACTTATGGATCATCACGAACTAGAAAACGGAAGTGTACTTTCCATCGATTTCAAGAAGCTGGCCAAAGTCGCTGCCTGCGGCGAAGACCTAATCCCTGCCGTTGCCCAGGATGTAGATACAGGTGAAGTGCTGATTGTGGGCTATGCCAATGAACTGGCCCTGAAAACAGCACAAAAAGAAGGGATGGCCACCTTCTGGAGCTCCAGTAGAAATGAGCTATGGATTAAAGGAAAAACATCCGGTGATTTTTTAGAAATTGTAGAAATCCGGGTGAATTGTGAACAAAACTCCATTCTATACCGCGTCCGCCCAAAAGGGCAGGGAGCTTGTCATGTAAAAGATGAAAATGGAATTGCTCGAAAAGGGTGCTATTATCGAGTGCTTAACAAAGAAGGCACTCTTAGTTTGGTAAGCTAGTCCGTTTTTCGTTTTAATTAAACTTCGTTGGCTCTTAACCAGCGAAACCTAACAATTTTAAACTTTCTGCCAAATCTTTGGTTGGTACCTAGATAAGAAATCTGACTCTGCGATTCACTATCCTCTTCCTGAGGATCCATATTTAATTTCAAATCTGACAATAATCCATCCCGGTAGTCTTTTTGTTTACCTAATTCTCCAACGCCCGGAAGATCGGGTTGGTCAAAAACATCTGCATTTTGATTCAAATCAATCCAATGTTCCCCTCTGCCATTATCCCAAAATCCATTCAGGTTTATATCCTTGAATGGCTCATGCGGCCGGTGATGAGGAGCATCTAAGTCAGGTTTCACATAATCCGGTGTTCTTTGTACGACTAACTCAATCCATGCATTTGCAGGCGACCTTGAATTCGTATCTCCCTGCACCCGGATGACAAAGGTATCTGACCTGGCAGAGGTTACAGGAATAAGCGGGCTTAACAAATCTGACTGCATCACCCAACCCGGCTTATTTGCCCCCGTGGCCAAGTGCTCCACCGCAAGAAGATTCTCAGGAGCTTCGCCGAAATTAGTACTTTTATATTCATGCATGTGAATTTTTATAGGTATTCGTGCCCCATCTTCGTTATACCCGTCTGGATCTTTAATGGTCTCTTTTTTCCCAGCACCAAAAGTACTGAAACTTGCTTCCGCACCATCTTCCAGGCTAGGGTGCAGTTTGCCCTGTTTTAAATTCAACGCACCTGCTCTTATACCAAAAGAGGAATCAAAGAATTTACCTGTATTTAAATCGTATCTTAGATTGGGAATTTTGGGTATCCAAGAATCGCTGATCCAGTCACTTTCTTTTTCATCATTTAATTGTGCTTCTGCAATGGCAGCTTGTACTGCACCTCTTAAGCCCTGTGCACTATATCGATCCTCAGGGAACTCAGTCCATTCATTCAATTTTTTTTGTACAAAATTAACTCTCGTACCTTTAGCTTTGCTTGGATCAGTATCCATCGGACCAGGTGCTAATCTTCGATTTACAAAATCAGCCATTGATAGAAAAGGACCTCGCAATTTGACTTGTTTGATTAGTGCTTTTGCCAATGCCTCAATTTCATCGTCGGTTAGAACACGTAATTCATTCCAATTGTTTTCAATTTGGTCAGGTTCTTTTAGAAAACGCACAACAGGAGTCTCCGCTGCTTCAACACTGGCATTCTCAACACCCAATCCCCTCAAGCTTGTTAGTTGCGCAACCCAAGCATCAAGAGAGGTCGAATTGATATTGAAAGCGCCATCTAATAATAAATCACCAGCAACAGTCTGAAAAAGATAGTCAAGATCGTTACTTTTTGAAAATCCTGATATCTTACTTTTTAGCCCATAAGATGACTTTTCACTATTCCAAGAGTTTCGACGAAAATATCCAACTAATCTGTGGTTTCCTTCGGTTTCAATTTCGTCTGAAACGCCAACAGGAATTCCGGTCTCAGCGGCCCAAAGATAAGGACGAAATTTTTGCCCTGTAACAAAACCTGCTTCTTGGTTGTGGTCATTTGCTGCTGATGAACCAGAGAGGAAGAATCCATCCATAATTGAACGATTCAAATAATAGGAATGGTCAACAGTTGTGTTTTGATAATTTTGTTGACCATTTTCAGATCGCCACGCTCCAAATCCTTCAGAATGTAACGGTTCATCCCACGCCCAACCACCATCATCTTCAAGTTCCATCAGACCCATGATAGCTAAATAGCCTGCATCTCCGATTATCTTTTTGAGATAATTTTGATTAGATTTATAATTACTAAAGTTTTGAGCAAGGTCATTCAAACCTTCCTCTGAGGTTGGCTTTAGATTGATATTTTGAACTCTTCCCCAAGTTCTATGCCTCGCCACCTGCGTACTTGCATAGGAATTGCCTAAGGCATAGGAGGGGCCATGGAGGTAGTTATTTAAATTAGTATGTCTATATTGAAGTAAAGAGAGAATTTTTCTTTCGGGAACCTCAAATAAGACTGCGAATCTTGAATCCACCAACTTACTTGAGTGCGAGCGACTCGAACTATTCTGAGTAGCAAAGTAACCAACTCTGTCTTGCCCATATGAAGCATCTACCTCAGGACCTTTAAAGTCAGGATTTCCCAAGGGATCGAAAATGGGTTGGTCATCACGAATTTTATTGGTTGGCACCAATCCCAGAAGGGTAGCTCTACGATAAACATCACTTTCGCGATTAAAATTTATATCTATTGACTTATTAAAGTCAAAGTTGTCAGGAATTTCAAAAAAATCTGGAGCTACCTTTGCTGCCTTTGGAATGTAATTGGGTGATTCACCGTTAAAAACGAATGTTTTGCCGGGTACGGAAGTAAAGATTTTTTCAGTGTAGCCACTATTAATGGGTAGTTGATTATCAGAGTTATACTGGTTACTGTTATATGAGTTTGATCCATTATAATAATTACTAGATTGCTGACTATATTTAGTGTATTCGTCTAATGCCCCAAAAATCTGTCCTTGACCATGTTGGTTACTATGCACAAGTGCACGAGAGTTAAACTCAACTAGTGGGATTCTTTCATTATATATTTCTCCTGGCATTAGTAAATTCACTTCCCATCCCAATCCCATCATTTTTGATCTTTCCTGAGTAGACTTTAATTTATTTAAATTAGATTTTAAATATTCGGAAGTTGTATAGGATTGACCGTTGGCATGCTTTTGAAATGGTGCTGTCCACTTTGTTAGCGGTAAAGGATTTTCATCATTAACGGGGTGCCCTTGCCATAAAGTCAGACAAATTGGATCTGCGTAAGGGGCGTTATTTCCCCACGGTGAATTAGATTTACTTCCATCTGGATTAAATTTTTCGGCAGGTAACTTGCCCGAATGGCTGGAATATCCTGCAATACCTAATGCTTCGGTTTGGAGGTACAAGATCACAGATTCAGGAGTGTTTGAATCTAGTTGAACTCCGCTCTTAAGCAGACTTGCCCTCTCTATGGCTCCACTTTCCCATTTGTAAACATTAACGCTAGCAACAGATCCATCGATGTCTACTTCCTCCAGATTATCCCCGTCAATGTAAGCTGCAAAAGTTGCCACCTCTCCAGGCAACAAGGAAGGTGGGTCAAGATCATTAGGGTTTTGCATAATTCGAACAATTAATTTGCTGAAGCCTAACTCACCACTTCTGAATGTTTTAAACCCAAATGAATAGTCAACATCTCTAGGAGATTCATGATAAATTGTCTTAGAGGCATCTAGTTTTATGCCGAAAAGTGAGTCGGGAGTTTCTCTTCTATCCCACATATCTCTCTCGATTTCAGGATCTAATGGTGGAGTATTAGCAGATGCCGGTTCTTCATGAGCCATTTTCAAGGCTCCTAATAGACCAGGCTCCTGAATCACAATGTTAGTCCTAATATCAAAATTGAAACTTTTTTTATCAATCGTTCCTTTTTCGAAGTCATACAACCCCCAAGGTTCCCATTTATTTTTTACCTTTCCGGCTAAGAGCTTGCTTCCTGAATCACTTAGGTCACTGGCACTTAGGTTATGCGTATTATTGGTATCGAAAATTACGGCCCACCATTTTCGGTATAAATCATACTCTGCGAGATCAACTCCTATGTATGAAGACTTAGATTCCCCACCTTCAGGTTGTCCATGATGAGCCGGAGATGGTATTTCCAAATAAAGATCTTCAAGCTGCATCTCATGACTGTATGGATTCCAAAGAGTTATTGCAGGGCTCAATGCAAGGGCAAATTCGCTCTTATTTGGCTGGCCTATGACTTCCATAGCAACCGGGCACAAAGAGAATTTACATTTTGTTAAGATGGGAAGAATCGGATGGTTCTTCGGTTCAGGGCGAATTTTCCTCACTGAAGAACTAAAGCAGTTGTAATAGGGGTAGGCTGAACCTGCATTGGCAAAAGCCCCCCTTGGGCTTTGCGGAGGAAAGCGACCAAAAATAAGAGCATTATCACCAACAGTTCTAGGAAACTGGTCAGGTTCTTTCATCGAAAAATATCCGTCCAAAATCCGGGTATTGTGAAAATCGGCGAGTACCGACCATGGTGGCCCAGCCAACAGTGCATTTGGATCGTCCACAGTGGCATCATTGGCTGAATCATACCATCGGTTTCTTGGAGCATTAGCTTCCAAAGGTATATTTTTCATTGCTCGAACTCGATCCCTGAAAAGAAAATTAGATTCAAAATCTTTTCGCCAAGCTTCGCTGTTATCCTGATCCAAAGAAAATACTAAACTCAGATCCCGCTTCAGGCCTCCTGTTCGAACATCCGCGAGAACCCCAAAGGAATCTGTTGTCATTGAGTGGTATGAATTGCTTTTGAGCTGTATTTGATCGACATCAAGAAGGCTTGATAAGGAATTAATGGTTAACAAATCCTTCCTTTTTTCTTCCTTTTGAGGAGTTAAATTGATTCCGAAACTCCCTTCGCCAATATTCGGGGAGGAGGCGACTTTTAACTTTGTTTCATTGGTAAGTTCGGGAACCGAAATATTAATTTTGGATTTTACTCCTTCATCCGCCACCCAATAGGCATAACTACCTTTTCTGTCACCCCAGTCCTGTGCTTGATTTTCGGCTAGACCACTGTCCGTATCATCTGCATCATGTATCGCGGTTTTGGGAACTGCTACTGGTTCGCCTACCAAGTACTGCTCCCAGTTATTTTGATGTGCTGGGTTTTGGGGATCAAAATCTTCTCCGAGGACTGGATATTTTAAAAGCCATGCTTTTTGATCATCTTCAGCGACAGACAACAATGGATGGTAATAAGCATTGGATCTATTTACATCCTCAACGATAAGCTTGTGGTCCGCCCATGGGTTTTCCGCTTTTCCGTAGGTATCTCCCGCAGGCTGGTTTAGGACTCTTGCACCTTCATCATCGATGATAATTCCATCAGGTACTTCCACAAATTCCCGAACGACATTATTGCTAGAGAGTACAGCCAGTTTTTTCTTCCAACCTTCATTACCACTAACCAGCCAGGCACTCTCAACCGCAGGATGCGGGTCGTAACTCGAATCATAGGACCAGGACAAGGTGAGTGCTTTCCCATCATCCCTATTTTCAGGAAGCGGGCGGGTCGCAAGCTTCGTTTCTGCCCATCCTCCCCGATTTTTCCAAACCCCAGTCCACATTCTCTGACCAAGGGGTATCGTATTAACCACACCATCTTCATTTAGATCCACATTTGAGCTGTTCTCAGAAAAAGATAAGCGTTCGTCATAAATATCCGCTGTGGCGCTTACACGGGTATCGGGTCCCAGGTGCTTCTGAATTTCGCCAATCGCAATCATCATGCCCATGCGGGCGTGAGCTTTGGCAAGAACTTGATTCTGGCGGGATTCCGTAAAACTGAATTCCATCCGTACCTGGTTCACCAGGGTAATGACTAGAAGAAAAACAAAACTGATCAAGGCTAGGGTAAGGATAAGCGCGAATCCTTTTTTTCGTCTATTTTGGGAATTTGAACTACTTCCTGTCAGATTCATTTAATTCTTTAAAATTCACCTTAAATTTTCGATGAATCAAACAAATTTGTAACTGAGGCAGTGTTCATCCTCAGTAATTTTAAGGAAAATTCGTACAGAAACTAACGGGAGGGAATCGCCAGGATCTCTTCTTCGGACGGCCAATATTTCTCAATATCTTCCAGGGCAGGAATTTCTCGTGGTCGTACCAAACGAAAACCAACAAAAAGTGCATCCGTGTGATACCAAACACTTTTGGGAATCTGGGGGTCCTGCTGCTTCCAGGACTCTTCAGAAGCCATACGGGATGCAGAACGATGGTTTTTGACACCATCATCCCATGATCCTCCTTTGACCACTCGGGGATAAAGCGAAGTAGGCGTAACCAAAGGATTTTTCCGCACCTGGGCAGGTGCCTGGGCAGGAGGCGGTGCAAACTGATCCAGGGTCCACTCCCAGACATTTCCATGCATGTCATAAAGACCAAAAGGATTAGCTGGCTTTTGCCCAACTGGTTGGTACTGAAAATAGCTATTGTTTAGGTACCAGGAATACTCAGAGAGTTGAGCGGAATCGTCTCCAAAATAATAGGCGGTATCTGTACCAGCCTTACAGGCATATTCCCATTCAGCTTCGGTGGGGAGACGATAAAATTTTCCCGTCCGTGCACTCAACCACATGGAGTACATCTTGGCAGAAAGCTGTGTCATACAAATAGCAGGATACCCACTTTTGCCCATACCAAAAGTCATATCTGTGTAGGGGGCGGTTGGTTTGGTAACTGCATCTGAGAGAGAGTCGGATTTGGTTTCCTCGAGCTTCTTGTAAGCGCGGTTGTCGCGATCGATATTAAGCATCCACAACTCGTATAGATCCCAAGTAAGTTCGTGTTTACCAATCCAAAAATCTGACACTTCGACAGAATGGGCAGGCCATTCGTCCGCACCACGATTCTCATCATCCATAGAACTGCCCATAGTGAACTTGCCACCGGACACAGGCACCATTTCAAAAGCCAGGTCGGATGTACTTATTTCCTCCTGATACTCAGCAAAATCATCCTGTACGGCACCAGCTGAAAAGCCTAATTCGCGATAAAGATCTTTCGGCATCGTTCCCAAAATTGTAAGCGATTTCTTTTTGGGAGCCAAGGTAACATCAGCAGGCCATTCCGCACCTTCATCAATCCATCGTCTTAAAGTGTATAAATCGCCAGATGAAAGAGGCTCCGCAGGGGCAGGAGGCATGAACATATCGTCGTCCATTGGGAGCGTACACAAAATATAAAGATCGCTTTCCAAAGCATTGCCCGGACTGATAACATAATCGGTGGCAAAAGCGTACTCACGAGTATCCAAGCGAAGATCAGCTTTTACTTTACCTTCGTAGTGACAAGCCACACAATTTAACTCCAAAATAGGTTGCACATGCTCAACAAAAGAAATTTCTTTGGGCAATCTTTTGCGTGGCTCTAAAACAACTTCATCCGGCCACTCCGCACCATCTAATATCCACTGCTTAATAACAGCTTTCTCTGTATCAGTAAGGGGGTAATCTTTTTCCTCATTTTTGATGGGGGGCATGAAAAGCTCATCGTCGAGAGGCAGTGTGGTGGTCCAATATAATGAACTGGCTTCAGGATCTCCTGGGACCAATACATCATCGCCGGCAAGGGTAGCCTCTTTGGTATCCAAGCGTATATCGCCCTTCGCATTATCCTCTCTGTGGCAACTTACACAATTGTGCTCCAAGATAGGCTTTACATCCCTCATAAATTCAATTTCGGAGGATTCTCCAAAAAGCAAAGATGTAGTTGATATTACAAATAGATAGAATCTGAGGACTAATTTGAGAGAGATCATAAGATAAAGTCTAATATCGCTAGTTTGTGATATTTGCTTTTAATCTCAACCTTATTCACATTTCTAGAATTAAGTCCCTCTTTCTCACTCAACCATGAGAATCTTGGTAAAATCCATTTTTTTAATATGTGTCCTATCGAGTCACTCCCCAATTTTGTCTGCAGGTCTTGATCATGTGACTTTTTCGCAAAGGCTGATGGGTACGGATGTCAAAATCGTACTTAACTATACTAGAAATATAGATTTAGAAGCCGCGGTTAAGGAAGCATACTTGGAGGGAAACAGGCTAAATTTAATATTCAGCGATTACATAGCGGACAGCGAAATATCGAAGTTTTCCAGAAGTTCTAACTCCGTTTCCAGTGAAAAGGTTAAACTATCGAAAGAGTTGTTTGAGGTTTTGAAGTACTGCTTGAAACTTACCGCTCTTAGCGATGGATCTTTCGACCCTACTTTAGGCCCGTTGACCAGATTATGGCGGATTTCAAGACACCAAAGGATTTTTCCTGAGAAATTCAAACTTGCCAATGCTCTAGCACGAAGTGGAGCAAAAAACCTCAAACTGGATGAAGCCCAGCAAAGCGGTCAACTGCTTGCTCCCAACATGGTTTTAGATTTAGGTGGCGTGGCAAAAGGATATATTGCCGATCGAATGTTGGAAATACTCCAAGGTTATGGATTTTCCCGCTCTTTGGTTGATGCTGGTGGAGATTTAAGAATCGGGGATGCCCCTCTTGGCTCCGCTGGCTGGAAGATTGAGATTGGGGGTAGAAAAGATGAAAAGCTAACCATGCTAAAACTGGCAAATTGTGCGGTTGCCACATCAGGCGACACCGAACAATTCTTGAAGATCAATGACACGCAATACTCACATATTATAGATCCCCAAACAGGTATTGGCCTTGTCAATCAAGCACAAGCTACTGTGATTGCTCCAACAGGGATGGAGGCAGATTCACTTGCCTCTACTTTTTTGGTAACTGGGTTTGAAAAGGCCTCTACACTAATGAAAAAAACCAATGCCAAACACTTATTTTTTCTGGAAAAGCGAGGTGATCAAATCATCTTCAATGAGATTCACAAAGATTAGATGCGTTTACTGAAGTGGGATTTGCCTTGTCAGAATCTGAATTTCTGGCATTTTTTTACTTTTACCTCAAATCATTATGTCTAGAATTTGTGCAATTACAGGAAAACGTCCGAAAGTTGGTGGGCGTATTATTCATAAAGGTGTCAGCAAAAAGGCCGGCGGTATTGGGTTGCAACTCGTCAAAAACAACAAGAGAACTTTTCGTCCAAATCTGCAGCGCATTCGAGTAAAGTTGCCAAGTGGCCAAGTAAAAAGAATGTGGGTTTCTGTAAAGGCTATCAAGGCTGGAAAGATTCAAAAAGCTTAGAACTTTTTTTGCCCGTAAGTTCGGGTTACTGATTATATGAGTGATTCCGATATCGTATATTGGAATCGTGAATCAGGTTCTTTAGAAACTGAAAGAGTTTACGGAGAATTTTGGCTTAAGTTCATTTACAACAATCCTCTCGGTAAGGTTGGATTATGGGCGATAGTAAAACGTGCGTGGTTTTCCCATTGGTATGGAAAAAAAATGAATGCTTCGCAAAGTGCAGATAAAATCATTCCTTTCATCAAAAAATATGGATTAAAAACGGATGATTTTCTCGATTCTGTTGATTCATTTGATTCATTTAACGAATTCTTTTATCGCAAATTAAAATCTTCAGCCCGCCCAATAAACAGCAGTGTGAAAAGGATTGTTTTCCCTGCGGATGGAAGACATCTGGTTATCCCAAATTTAAATAAGACGGATCTTATTTATGCGAAAGGACAGCAATTTCAGTTAAATGAATTATTAGGAGACACTAATCTAGCGAAGCGTTTTAAAGAAGGAAGCATGCTCATCAGTAGATTATGCCCAGTCGATTATCACCGTTTTCACTTTCCCTGCGAAGGATATGTAAAATCTACTCACTTAATTGATGGAGCCCTCTCTTCTGTTAGCCCTTTCGCACTTCGGAAAAACCTATCAATCTTCTGGGAAAACAAACGCTACTTAACTGTTCTTGAAAATCGAAAATTTGGTACCTGTTTACAACTTATGATTGGTGCGACTTGTGTTGGTTCAGTTCATTGGACAAGTAAGGTTGGCCAGCATTACCAAAAAGGAGATGAGCAGGGATATTTTTCTTTCGGTGGCTCCTGCGTAATTACCCTATTTCCACCAAATTCAATTAACTTTGATGACGATATTCTTAAGAATAGTCATGAGGGTATCGAAACATATGCCAAAGTAGGAGAATCCATGGGACAAATAGCTTAATCTCTAACCATGGCAAATCGAACAAAAAACGCCTTTACTGTTTTAGAGTTACTTGTTGCTCTGGCAGTTACCGCTGTTCTTTCCGGTTTACTGCTGACCATATCAGTACAGGTATTGAATACCCAAAAACAATCCTCCAATGATTTGGAGACTAACCAAGTTGCTCAGCTAGTCCTGGATCGTATCGAAGAAGACTTGCAGTGTGCTCTTTTCCGAAATGATGGAAATGTCTGGATGGAGCTTTCCATGCAGCATAGTACAAACCCAGATTGGCAGGACCCTGATAACCCAAATCTTTCCAAGCCAAACCTGACTCGGTATTTGTGGGCTCCCTCTTCCATGCCCACAAGCTCTGCTGAGGGTGGACCTCTCGAGGGTGCCAGGTTTGGTAAAGCTTCTGTATGGCTGAAGTTTTTTACACAAGCTCCTGATATGGATATCGATGCCAATAATTCGGGAGGGGCACGAGCAATTGGTTATCAACTTATCAGGCATGGAATTACAGCAGCCCCTACATCCTCCAAGCGTTACCAGCTTTATCGGTCTGATGTCAGTGAAAAAAATACATTTGAGCGAGGGTATAATCTTCCTGATTATTCTGAAAATCCCCACCAAAATGAAGATCCCAATACCCTTCGGGTATCCTCTGCCATTAAAATACCCATCAATTCTGATCCCGCCCAAACCAATACCTTTTCACTTGCAATCAATATTCTTGAATTTGGAGTCAGGGCTTATGTGGTAGAGAACAATAGCACAGGTGCAGGTGATTTCATTCAGGTTTTTCCCCACACTCAAACAAATGCTGAGCATTCCCTGAAATGCAAGAGAAGCCCACAAGCTAGTCAAGGTGAAGGCAGATTCCCTGATGTTATTGATGTAATGATCAAAGTCATTAGTAATGAAGGGGCCAATATTCTGGAACGCTATGAGAATGGGTTGATGCAAAAGCCAGAAGAAGTATCGAACGAGGAATACTGGTGGCAGCTTGCCGAGCAATACTGCGAAACTTATATCAGACGAATTAAAATTTACGGTCAGGGGATCTAAATCGAACTTAAATTATACAAAGCCCTTTTGCTTTCTATATTTAAGAGGAGTTATTTTCATTTGCCTTCTAAATAATTGAGTAAAAGAGCTTTGGTCATAAAAGCCGTTTTCTTTGGCAATTTGGGAAAGTTTTTTACTGCTGGTGAGTAAATCATCACAAGCAGCTTCTATTCGGGTTCGCGTAATGAATTGCATCGGTGCAATCCCGAAAAGCTCAATAAAACCACGATGCAACTTGCGGTGGGTAAGACCTGATACATCCACCAAATCACTAATTGAAATCTCCTGGCGGAAATGGTTCCTTACATGATTTACCGCACGTCCGATCTCATCATCCCTTTCCCACTTTAATTCTTTCTTTTCCCCATCACCATAGGGACGCACAGTTCCTACCAGTCCAATCACATCATTTCTATCATTAAACAACGGGTATTTGTTGGTAAGATACCAATCGGGTAAACCTTGGCTATTAAATACGAGCTCCAAAATATTCAATTTAGGTTTTTTGGAATGAAAAATTTCCCGGTCATCACGCCTGAAATGCTCCGCTAACCGAGCTGGGAATAAATCAAAGTCACTCTTCCCAAATAATTCTTCTTGAGACAAGCCTAGCCTAGGCAGAAAACCCGCATTTACCATTACCAATCTATGCTCCTTATCCTTAACAAAAAAACTTACCCCAGGAAGATCGTCGAACAGAGCACTAACGACTAATGAGTTACATCGGTTTTGCTCAAACCAATCACTTACATGGCTAATGGAGTTTGCTGTTTCATTAAAAGTTGGCTCGTGCATTTTTTTAAATAATTACTAAACAAATTTTAAAGCAAGTTCATTTACTTTACCGGAATACCTGTAATTAAAAGAAAGCAGCCTTGATGTGATGTAATATAATTTTAGAAATCAACATTTAATACTGGAGCTGCTTAATCTCTGTAATCACATATGAGCAGAATGAGCATAAAATTTTCGAATTCGTAAAGTTCCAGTAAATTACATCCCATCATTTCACACCAATGATGAGATAAGAAGAAGACTTATTCTAACCCTAACTTCTTCAATTTAGGTCTTATTACGAAAGAGCAGTACCCCTGATTGGGGTTTTTTGAGTAATAGTCCTGATGATAATCTTCAGCAGGGTAGAATCTCGGAGCTTCAACAATCTCAGTAACCACAGGATCATCTAACTGGCTGGCTAATTTTTCCTTCCACGCTAGGGCTACTTTTTGTTGTTCTTCATTATAAAACATAATGGTCGAGCGGTATTGTGTGCCAACATCTGCACCTTGTCGATTAAGTGTAGTTGGGTCATGAGCCGAACCAAAGACTTCCAAGATTTCTTCAAAGGAGATCTTCTTGGGTAAAAACTTAATTTTGATGACTTCAGCGTGACCAGTTTTCCCAGTGCAAATATCTTTGTAGGTTGGATTCAATAAATTACCACCTGCGTAGCCAGATACAACTTCTACAATCCCATCTATTTTTTCGAAAACTGCTTCTGTGCACCAAAAGCAACCTCCTCCGATCAGAGCAGTTTCAAACTCACTACTTTTGGTATTAGTATCCATCTTTTGCTTTTCTTTCCGGTTTTCTACATCCGCCATCAATGAATGAGGCAAAAAACTACAAAGTAAAAGTACTATCAATGCCTGGAAAATCGCTTTCATTTATTTGTTATCCATTCGTGACCCTTTTGCAGTAACAATTTATCAGAAGCCAAAGGCCCCCATGTGCCTGCAGAATAACCCTCTAGTCCGTTTTGTCCTAAGTTTTGCCAATATTCAAGAACAGGGGATAATAAATTCCAGGAATGCTCGGCCTCATCGCCCCTAATAAATAAGGTTCCATCCCCAAGCATGGCATCCAGAATTAATCTTTCATAGGCTTCAGGTGTATTAGACCCAAAAGTAGTATCGTAGCCGAAGGAAAGATTTACGGGCTGGAGTTTAGTTTCCAATCCAGGTGTCTTAGAATTCAAACTTAGGCTTACACCTTCATCTGGTTGAATGCGGATTCTCAGTAGATTGGGGGAAAGTGGCTGACTCGAATTTTGTCCAAAAAGAATAGCTGGCGGGCGGGTAAATTGGACTACGATTTCACTAATTTTCTCTTTCAGTCTTTTTCCAGATCTAATGTAAAAAGGCACTCCTTTCCATCGCCAGTTATCCAATTGCAAGGACAGTGCAGTGTAAGTTTCTGTGAACGACGCACTTGGTACTCCTTCCTCCTCCAGATATCCAACAGCTTTTTCTCCACCAACGAGGCCTTCCGTATAAACACCACGAACAACTTCAGAATAGGAATTATCCAATATTAATGGTTTGATAGCTTGGAGTGCTTTAACCTTCTCGTCCCGAATGGCTTCAGGATCTAAAGAGGAGGGTGGTTCCATAGCAGTAAGTGCGAGCAACTGCATGACATGATTTTGAATCATATCCCGCAAGGCTCCACTTCGGTCATAGTAACCAGCTCGTGAACCAACCCCTAAATCCTCAGAAACAGTTATCTGTACGGATGATACATAGTTACGGTTCCAAACTGGCTCAAAGATAGTATTCGCAAACCGTTGAACAAGTAGGCTCTGAACCGTTTCTTTTCCTAGATAGTGATCGATGCGGAAAACTTGTGATTCGGCAAACCTGCGGTTGATCATTTGATTAAGTTCACGAGCACTCTCGAGATCTCGCCCAAAAGGTTTTTCAACAATTACTTTGGATGCAGACCTTGTATTATGATGCATTCTTGCTAATCCACTATTACCCAGATTCTCAAGGATTGGCAGGAAGCCTGAAGGGGGTGTAGAAAGGTAGAATATAGACTGAACTGGAGCTCCGGCTGATTTCTCAATCTCCTCTATTTCAGTTTTCAAAAGATCGAAACTCGACGCATCATCATAACCGCCACTATGAAAGGAAATATTAGGCTCTAGTTTACTCCAAATATTTTCCTTAATTTCCCTTCTTGAAAACGAACCTAAGGACTTCTTGAGAGACGAACGAAATTGATCTTCCTGAACGGCTTTTCTTCCATATCCAATCAAATAGAAATGTTCCGGCAGTAAACCATCCACGGAAAGATTGAAAAGTGCAGGCACTAATTTGCGTGAAGTTAAATCGCCAGAGGCTCCAAAAATTACCATTACGGTAGGAGGTATCGATCGTTTCCCAAAATTTGTCATAAACAGATAAACATATGACGAGTCATTTATTTTGGAAAGAGGGAAACGTTTTCATGATGGAATACCTCTCCTTCGCTATCACCAAGATCGACTTCAATTACATCAAACCGATAAGTTTGGGATCTTTCATGAGTTCCCTTTAAGAAATCCCTGCAGGCAGATAAGAGAGCTTTTTTTTTCTTTGAAGTAATCGAGTGATATCCGCTATTTATGGCTCCTCTAGAGCGTGCTCTCACCTCAACAAACACAAGACAATCATGATCTTTTAGAATTAGATCAATTTCCCGACGTCGATCTTTTGGGCTTATCCAATTTCTGTGTACAATTTCAAATTTTTTCTTTCTCAAATGTTGATAGGCAAGCCATTCTCCATACCAACCACGAATTTGACTGTCTTTTAAGGGAATGGGAACGCCCATTTTCCATAAACACTCATGATAGTACCTAACTAGAATCTTCTTTTTTATCGCCACTCGTGTTTCGGGTATCGGCCTGCTAATTCTTTTCGAATGGAATGATAGCTCACATCCCAAAAATCAGGTAAATTTGATGTCCGTTGAACCGTTCTTTGATTGGGTGCAAGAATTTCCACAATCAGGGGATACTTACCAAAAACGATAGTAGGATGGCTGGAGACATCGAATAAATCCTGTAGTTTAGCAAACAATATAACCTCACCAGGCTTTGAATAATCGAGTGTGTAAGGTCGCTTTCCCATACCAAGATCGAAAGTTTCAGGTACAGCATTATCAAGTATTTCTCTCTCTTCTTTACTCACTGACTCGACCAAATGTGCATAAACTTCTAAATTTTTTATTTCTTTTATAGTGGAAACCCCCTGACACAATTGTTCGAAAAAGAGTAATTTTAAACCATCATTCATTTCCTGCACACCAAGATCGGGAAACTTTTGGTAAAGGAATTTTTTCCGGTTTAGAAATTTTTCCACCTGCGTATTCCAACGCTTCAATTTCAGATCTCCAATCATTAATGCCTTTGCAAATGAGTGTGCCCGAACCCCTTCGTCGACTTGATCACTTTGTGAAACAGAGAGTTCCAGGTTGCCCCAACGCTCGATTTTTCGAGCAATTACTTTTCTCATTTCAGGATCAAAAGTTGTTTCTTGATGGTAAGTAATTTGGGAGGACAGAGCATCTCTAATCCAATCCTCGTCAAGTCCACTACTCCATTCTGCTTCAAGAACTATTCTGCCTTTTATTTTTTTTTCAATTATTTGAAGAGGAAGAATATATTTTTCATTCTTCAGAACAGAATTTTTATTTAAATGTACATGCCTTCCATGAAAATCTTTGTAAAGATTTCGGCCCTCACTAAAGCATTTTGCAATTTGCTGAGGAAAGCATTTTATCAAAATACGCGATAGCATTTCATATTGAGGAACTTGGATACAAAATTCTATACCCAGCAATTTGCAAAATTCCTTCGCAAGTTCTTCTGACTCCCGACACCTTCCGGCATGAATGCCAAGTTTATTGCACTCTTGAATATCAAAATTTCTTCGTAATGCCTCCTCAAATGCCAATAACAGGCAATAAAGATCTGATCTTGGATTTCTTGCCGGATAAAACTCGTCTAAAGTTTTAAGCTGAACAATTGATCTGACTTGAAGTAGAGCAAGAATCAAAGATATGGTTGGAACAAGTTTGTCTTTTCGAGCAACGAGAAGAGCATGCGACCAACTTGGGTGCAAGGGAAGTTTGCTCATTTCCAATCCATGTTCGGTGATTTCATTCTGCTGATCGATTGCCCTTACACTATGTAGCCTTAGTTTTGCTTCCTTTATGGATTCATCAGAGACTTTTTCTAAAAGTTCAAGTCTCTCCAGAGACAATCCAGCTGCGGTCAAATTTAAATAAATTTCACTCAAATCAATTCGTTTAATTTCCGGCTCTTCGAATTCTGCCCTGTTCTTATGCTCAGCTTCTGACCACAGTCGTAAACAATAACCTGCTGTAATCCGACCAGCCCTTCCAGCTCTCTGATCGGCCGAGCTTTTGCTTATCGGCTCGCTAAGCAGAGAGTTTATTCCACGCCTGCGATCGTAGTGCATTTTCTTTGCGCTTCCAGCATCAACCACAATTTTGATACCCTCAATTGTAAGGGATGTTTCTGCTATATTGGTACTGATAATGACTTTTCTTTTTTCTGACTTTTGAAGGGCGAAATCCTGCTTATCAGTGGATAATTCTCCGTACAGTGATCTCACCTCCAGTCCACATGACCAGGGGCATGAAAGGATTGTTTGAATCGTTTTGGTGATTTCATAAAACCCATCCAAAAAAACCAAGATGTCACCATCCAGTTTTTTCAAAAGTTTCGGAATGATTTCCTCCAAAACTTTCCAAATCGGTTTTTCTGTTGGTCTCGCTCTGTATTCAATTTGAACCGGATAGGATCGTCCAGAAATCTCAAGAAATGAAGAATCCGGAATATATTTAATTAAAGATTCAGAATTTAAAGTAGCCGAAGCCACTAACAAACGGAAATTCAATGTTTTGGCCTCAAGCATTTTCAAACATAAAGCCAAAGATAGATCAATTTGAACGCTGCGTTCATGAAATTCATCCATTATGAGCAGCTCAATATCTTTCGGAAAATTATTATTTAGTAGATACTTCAGAATAACCCCATCCGTCGCATAAATAATTTCAGTCTGGTCATCAAGTCGCCTGTCAAATCTCACATGATACCCAACCTTTTTACCGAGAGGGGATTGCATGACTCTGGATAAATGCAATGCTAACATTCTGGCGGCAATTCGCCTGGGTTGGAGAATCAGAATTTTACCTCTAACCAGACCGTTTTTTTTCAGTAGGTAGGGCAGAGCAATCGACTTTCCTGATCCTGTTGGGGCTTTTAAAATTAAATGCCTGCTTTTGTTCCAACGATCTTCAACTTTTCTAAACTCCCTAAATATGGGTAGGCCTTTAATGAATTCCACGGAAACTCTGTGAATTAATCAAATAAACTTTTATATTGCTCCAACATACGCTCAGCAGTGAGGTCACCTCTTTGAGCAGCATTGGTGAGCCATTTCCGTGCTTCCTCAAAATTTTTACTAGTACCTTTTCCGGTAAAACACATTAATCCAACCAACCTGGAGGCTTCTGCATGTCCGGATTGAGCATACGGGAGAAGTAAGCCAAAAGCTTTCTGATAGTTCTGGGGTTGACCGACTCCAGTGTAATATCTCTTTGCCTCTTCAAATGATCTTTTTAGCGGTTGCTCGCCTAGAGTAATAGGCTTGGTAGACGAAGGTCGGGAGTTAAGAGCTGTCCTCATAGAACTTGGCTGGTTTTTTGCAGGTGCATTTATGGAGGACAAATATTTTTTTGCCAAGGGGTGGCTTTGTGTTGATGCTTTTCGGAGATAGCTAATACCTTTTTCCTGATCTCTTCCTATTAAATCATCACCTTCATAAAAAACTTTACCTAAAACATACTGAGCCTCTGCGAAATTTTGCGATTCTGCCACAGAAAGCCACTGAATAGATTTCCTAATATCCTTTTTAACGCCGTCTCCATTGTAGTACGCCATCCCTAAGTTAAACCTAGCGGTAAGGGACTTTGATTTAACCGCTTTTGACAAATATTCTATACCCTTTTTTGTGTCCTTCTTAAGAAGACCGGGTAATCCCTTTAATAACAGTGCTCCATAAGTTGCTTGTGACTGGGCATAGCCGGCATCTGCCGACTTTTCGAACCATCCTAGAGCTCTTGGTATATGAGTGGGAATTACCTGAAAATCTATTTCACCCATACAATACATTGCCACTGGGTCTCCCTCCGATGCCCTCCTTTGTAACAGCAATGCTGCGTCTTGGTAGAACCTGGTAGCTTTGGAAAAATCTCCTTTTAACATAGCTAAGTTGGCGAGGTTGTAAGCCCCAAAAGGATGGCCTTGTTCCCAGGATGCTTCTGACCAGGTTTGAGAATCGCTTAAGTTCACCTTACAGCCTGCTTCACCGGACCGTAAATAAATAGCCAATAGTCCCATGTAATAGGGGGAGCCAGATTCTGCCTCAGCCATAATTTCCTGAAAAGACAAAGAAGGTGTCCATTTATCCCCATACAAGTTGGATAATGATACAAACAGGACTAATAAACAGATTAAAAAATTTCTCATTTTCAATCCAAGACTAAGGCTATGAGATAAGGCTTCCAAGCTTGAAAAGGTTTCATTTTTGGGGTTTATAACCATGGTGCTGAATCTTTTTCTTAGATCTACTTTGTTGGGCTTGGCATGTTATTTATCCGGAGAAAACATCAGCTTAATCGACCAAAAGCTTTCCAGAATTCTGGAGTCCCAACAGCATTTTTTCGATCATGCTCCTTCTCTTGACAGAGATTTACTGAATACCAGAGCAGAGGAAATTATCGAAAGGTATGAAGTTCTCATCCAAAACAATCAAACCCATACTTACAGCCGGATTTTGTACGGTAAGTTTCTCAACCAAATTGGACTGTATGAAAAAGCAATTAAATATTTTTCCGAGGCCGATTCCCTTAATCCAAACCTAGCTATCACCAAACAGCAAATTGCTAATCATTTAATCCGATCCGATCAAATCGTAGATGCTTTACCTTTTATGATTCTAGCTGCTGAACTTGAGCCCCATACAGCCATTTACCATTCATCGTTGGGAGAATTCATCTATGAATACCAAGATGAATTAATTCAATCAATGGACGGGAATACTTCTTTTTTGAATGATTCTATGGTTAACAGCTTCCAAAAGGCAGCTGTACTTGAGCCAGAAAATTTTGATTATTCACTTCGTTATGCTCAGAGCTATGAAGATCTAAATATTTCAAGACCTGAAGACGCACTAAAGGCTTGGGATCAAATTCTAATCAACTTTAATAATCTTTCTTCTCGAGAAAAACAGTATATCAACATTCATCGTGCTAAATGGATGATCTGGCTCGGCAGGAAAAATGAGGCACTGGCCATTCTTAAAAAAACTCACCATCCCTCATTGAATCCTTACAAAGAAAAAATCCTTAATCTTTTAATGGATACCCCCCACATTGGAACAGAAGGTAGTAGACTAAATCAATAAGCCCGTCCATATATGTTTTACTTAATGATTAAACTAACATCCCTTCAAAATGCGCAAAGTAGGTGACTTCAAGCTAGAGAAAGAGGCTCTGGTTTTTTGGAGTTTCCTTTCTAAAGAGAAAATCGATTCTTCCTTGGAAGAAAAAGAGGGGGGAGAAGGATATGAGATTTGGATCTCTGACGAAGATCAAATAAATCTGGCAAGTCTCCATTATCAGGAATTTTTAAAAAACCATGATGATCCTAAGTTTAAGGTAAAACTAAAAGATAAACGGAAGCAAGGGTCACTGCCTGAATCAAAGAAGTCAGGTTTTAGACAATACAACCTCGGTGATAAATGGAGAAGTCAGGAAAAGTCGCCCGGTTTGGTTACATTAGCTCTGATCATAAGCTCCGTTGCAGTATTTCTGATTTCAGGAATGGGCCAAAACACTGATTTTATAAGTTTATTCCTGATTTCATCTAAAAATGACGGTCAATTAACGGAGTTTTTTGCCGGAGAAATTTGGAGAGTCTTTACTCCAATATTTTTCCACGGAACACCTAATTCCATATCTAGCAGTTTGCTACACATAATGTTTAACATGTATTGGTTACACCATTTCGGAGGACAAATTGAAAGGCTTAAGGGTCAAAAGTTTTTCATTACTTTTTTGATCATTACTGCTCTATCATCTAATCTTTTACAGTATTTCGTAAGTGGCCCCTTCTTTGTTGGAATGTCTGGGGTTGTCTACGGATTATTTGGATATATTTGGGTGAAAACCCGACTTGACCCGGCTGATGGATTTCAATTGGACTCTTTTGTAGCGGTAGTTTTATTCGCTTTTTTCTTGCTTGGCTTTTCTGGCGTAGGAGCCTTTGGTGGAATTGCTAATTGGGCTCATGCCGGTGGGCTGATCGTGGGATTAGGTTGGGGCTATGGATCTGCCTTTAAATGGAATCTTGGCGGAAAAAAGAATTAGTCATTGGATAATCTATCTTTCTGAATCTCTATAATTGCCAATCCTGCTCGAAGATTTGCAAATAAACTGCATCTTCTGAGCCAGTCTCCACGAAAATATACTTTTCGTCCCAAAGATACCTTCATTCCATCTGCTTGGAGACGAAGGCAAAATTCTCTAAATTCGTTAATCGAGAAATGGTTACTCAAGTGACTACTTTCCCATTGATAGGGGTACACCTCATTACAAACTCTTTTTCCCTCAACAAGAAAATTCCAACGATTTCTCCAATAACCATGATTTACAAAACTCACCGCTACTCTTTTTCCCACTCTCAAGGATTCCTTCAGAATGCTTCCAGGTTCTGGCAACGATTCAATCATTCGGGAAAAAATGACCCAATCAAATGAGTTATCCTTGAATTTTGAGAGTCCTTGAAAAATGTCTTCCTGATAAATCGGAACTTTACGCGCAACGCATGATATTGATTTGTGCAATTCACGATCTATACCCAGCCCAAAAACATCCTTGGATTCACGAAGGTGCTCAAGCAATAAGCCTCTCCCGCAACCTAAATCCAGTACTTTTTCTTTTGGTTTAACCCACCGGTCAATCGCCCGAAAATCAGCCTCTTTTTTAACTTCATATCGATTTTTGACTTTGCGAAAACCATCTTCTTCTAAAATTTGCTGGCTTTCGTTTTGATCCGGCTTCAAAAACACATCAAGGGCTTTCAAAAATGGCTTTGAATTAATTAAAAAGGAATCGTGACCATGAGAATCCTCAATTTCAAGATAGGATGCATTCTTGCCTGCACTCAATAATGCGTCTGCTATTAATTTATTCTGTTTGGGCGTGTATAGCCAATCACTAGAAAAAGCGATAACAAGGGTACGGGCATCCACATTTTTGACGGCTTCAGCAAGACCACGTTTACCAACCAGATCAAAACGGTCCAAAGCTTCAGTTAATTTGAGGTACGAATTTGCATCGAATCGATCCACAAACTTTTTACCTTGGTAACAAAGATAACCCTGAACACTAAATTCAAAATCGTTACTGGAGTCGAGGCGATGGTCCCCCCCAAATTTCTCTTCCATTCCAACATCAGACAAGTAAGTAATGTGGGCCATCATTCTGGCTACCGATAACCCCTGAGCAGGACCATCTCCATTGGAATAGTTGCCGCCTTTCCATTCCAAATCACCCCGTATTGCATTCCTTCCTGCTTCATTAAAAGCAATTGTTTGCACGCTGTGCTGAGCAGTAGCTGCAATAATGACCGCATTCTTTACGAAACCGGGATACTCTACAATCCACTGCAGGGCTTGCATGCCTCCCATACTCCCACCAACGACGGCGTGTAATTTATTAATTCCTAAATGATCAATTAGTTGGCGCTGAGCTCGTATCATGTCCTGGATCGAGAGATCCGGAAATGAAGCCCCAAAAGTACGATCGCTCTCATTTGGGATTTTGCTAGCTGGACCCGTCGAACCCCTACATCCTCCCAAGCAATTTGATGAGAGAACAAAAAAACGGTTGGTATCTATTGGCTTACCAGGACCAACGACATGATTCCACCAACCCGGTTTATCATCTTCGACAGAATAAACTCCAGCAACATGATGATCCCCTGTAAGAGCATGACATACATAAATTGCATTGTCCTTCTCCTTATTTAACTTACCGTAGCATTCGTATCTCAACTGAAATCCTTCAAGCTTTTCTCCACTTGAAAGAGTGAAGGATCTTTCATAGGCGAAAGTTTTTTCCGCAACCATACCAATTTCATTTGGATGGTTTATGAACTGACTTCCGGCGGATGAGGTCATGCTAAAAGCTGGGTTGTTTACATTAAGAAATGCCTCTTAGGCACTAATTGTGATGATATCAGGAGATTTTCTCAAGCAGAGCTTTATCTATGTAATAATTTCCATGGACGGACTTTACATCCTCAAGGTCATCCAAAGCTTCAATTAAATTCATTAGTTTACGAGCTGTGTCTTCATCCTCAATACTGACCAAATTATTAGGTAAATAAGCAAGTTCGGATGAGTCTGGCTCAACTCCTTTTTGCTCAAATGCCTCAGCCAAACGGTCAAATTCTGATGTCTCACAAATGACCTCGAAATGATCCTCTTCCGTAATCACATCTTCTGCTTCATTCTCTAGAGCCAATTCAGTTAAATCATTTTCAGAAATCTTATCGGATGCCAAAAGAAACTGTCCCTTGCGTTTGAAATTGAACGCCAAAGCACCAACACCAGCTAAGTTGCCTCCTCCTTTTGAAAAAGTACTTCTTACCTCAGATGCAGATCTGTTCTTGTTGTCAGTGGTTACTTCAACAATCAAACCCACACCTCCTGGTCCATATCCTTCGTATAGTAGTTCATCAATAGTGACGCCCCCTAATTCACCGGCACCTTTTTTAATCGCACGGTCAATGTTATCAGAAGGCATGTTAGCCTGTTTTGCCTTGAGAATTAAGGTTCGCAGACGGGGATTAAACTCCGGATCCTTGCCTCCATCTCTAGTAGCGAGAGATATTTCCTTACTGATTACACTAAAGATTTTACCGCGCTTGGCATCTACGGTTGCTTTGTGCCTTTTAGTGGTCGCCCATTTACTGTGTCCAGACATGTGATTTTAAGTGCAAAAAAGAGTTACTATATTGTCAAGATTCCTTATCTATTTCTTCTTTAAGAATTCATAAGCTTCAGTAATTTTGTCTCTTTTTTGCTCTGCGGCTGCACGCTTACTTTCGGACATAGAAGACAAGCGATCAGGACTGTAATTCTTCATTCTTTCCTTGTACCTGGACTCAAGTAAGTTCAAATCGATTGTTCCTTTGACCTTTAACCCTAGCAAATTTCTGAATTTTCTGACCAATTCAGAATCTTCGTCATCAGAATCTTCAAGCCGTTTTGAGTTTTTGCGATCAAAAGTCCTCTTCGGACTTTCATCATCGGCAGAATCGGGGAGGGCAGGTACATTTTTAGTAAGAAGGGTTTGAAGAATAGTCATTATATTTTGAACAGTCCAATAGAGAACGAGTGCCGATGAAAAGAAGTAAAGAAACACAAGAAACATAAAAGGCATAAAACGCATCATTTTTGCGTTTATCCTCTGTGCCTCACTCATTTCAGGCCCCAGCTGCATAGGATTAAGTCTCATTTGGTACCATTGAGTAAGAACCATGAAAATAGGTAATATATTGAGGGAGAATCCCTGTACCATCATAACGCTATCCTGCTCGGATAAATCGGACGCCCATAGAAATTCCTGACCATAGAGCTCAGCTGCAGACCGGAGCATCCAAAACATTCCCAGAAAAATAGGGATTTGAATAAGAATGGGCCAACATCCGGCAAAAGGATTTACTTTATGCTCCTTGTAAAACTTCATCATTTCTTGATTAAGTTTTTGCGGACTTCCTTTGTGCTTTTCCCTTAACTTAGCCAAAGGGCCCTGCAATGCCTGCATCTTTTTCTGAGAACGAGTTGCCTGAGCTGTCAACGGCCAGAGTATTAATTTCACGATAATGGTTAGGAGAATAATGCCCAAGCCGTAGCTTCCGAATATAGCACTCAACTTGTTTAGACTCCAACTTAGTGGCTCCGATATCCACCAAAATATTCCAAATTGCATAACCTTTTTTTGCTCGAAGGATAATTTTGAAAGCTCTGCATAGTCCTTGGGACCAGTATATATTGAGAAAGAAAATTCTTTGGGTTCATTTGGTTTTAGAATTCCTAACGGAAAAGACATCGAGCCTCTTATTCCAAGAGGCTCATAACCATTCTCATCTGGTTTGGATTGTATAGATTCTCCCCAAATGCGGAGATCGGAAAGTTCTGATTGAGGCCGTACTAAATTGACGAAGAATTGATTATTTACGCAGACCCATTTTGCCTTAGACAATCTTCTAGGCTCTATTTTGCCGGTTGGGCCCATTTCGTTGAGTTGAAAAAACTCTTCTTTCTCTCCATCGATCCTACCGCTACATGTAGCACAAGAACATCCTTCTGCTAAAGGAGCCCCATCATTGTAATACCCAACGCTCAGATAAGTGGATGCCTGATCAAAAGGGTTGTACATACGTGGAATTTGAAAATGGGAACCTAAAGACAAACGCACCCGATCTATCGCAGTCGGAACATCCTTAAGGTTTTCAAACACTGTACGGTGCTGAATAACATATCCTTCTTCGCTGGATCGTTCGTAAATTCGGTCTATTCTGAATTCCGATTCAACTTGCCAACGATAAACGAGCTTACTTGCGGAATTTTCGACGATCTTAAATCCGTGAGGATTAGCAATTGCGTTATTCAACACTCTTCCTGAGCTGTCTTCAAAGGCGATCGCCAAGAAAGGCTCAGACGGGTTTTGCAATTCGTAGGACTTATTTAATCGGTCAGATTTATGTAAAGAGATGGAGCGGATTGCACCAGAGTGATTGGAAAAAACAAAAGAGGAAAGATCTGTTCCCAGACCCTTGTTTAGAACCTCCTCATCTAACTGAATGGATTGAAGTCCGGCTACAGGATTAGAAACGATTGATTGAACATCATCGTTCATCTGATCTGCTGAAGAAACCATTGGGGTCTCTTTACTTGGTTGATAATGAGCAACTTCGTCAGGAGTCCCAGGATATTGCTTCGCATAATCTATTTGCTGATTTCCTTGCTGCCAAAGCAAGTAAAACGCAAGACCAAGAAATATTATGCCTAAGAGATAATTTTTCATAAATGAGAGGATGATTTTCTTAATGCTTTTATAAAGAGCTGTTCCAGTTCTGAGAATGAGAGCTTAATAATGGAACTTCTTGCCAACACAACGACATCGCTTGGAACCAGGATATGAGATCTGTACTTTCGAAATAATTCTCGAATTATCCTTTTCACTTTATTCCTTTTTACTGCATTTCCTACTCGTTTGCTGGCAATGACACCAAGCCTTGAATACTCAAGATTATTGGCTTTCAGCTGAAGCCAGAAATGATTGTAGCGGAAAGACGATCCACATTCTTTAACAGACAGATACTCGAATCGAGTGGATAATCTTTCTTTGCGTGAATATGGGAAGCTCACGCCTTGTGCCTGTGAGAAAATTAACGGAATCGAGGAAGAACAGAAGCGGTCAACTTGGCTCTGCCTTTGCGCCTGCGATTTTGGAGTACCTTGCGACCGGCACTTGTTTGATTGCGCTTCCTGAAGCCAAACTTCCTTGCACGACGAAGCTTTGATGGGTTGTAGGTAGGTTTCATGACAAAAGGAAGAAAGTAAAGATCGATTGCCTAATGTCAAACACGGAGAAAGGGAACTGTGAGTAACTTAAAATTCGTCTTGCGAAAACAAGGCTAATGTTCATTGTAGGAATTTCTGTCCCGTTCGTCTAGCCAGGTTAGGACACCGGGTTTTCATCCCGGCAACAGGGGTTCGAATCCCCTACGGGACGCCATTTTACTGATTTGTCCCTCAGCTTGTTTTGATTAGGGAGACCTAATGTCTAACTCTCTTCCAATCAAACTAGTTGGTGCCACGGAGAACAACCTCCAAAATATCCGTTTAAGCCTTTACCCCGGAGAACTAACGGTTATCACCGGATTGAGCGGAACTGGTAAGTCAACCCTCTTGTTTGATGTCCTTCATGCGGAGGGCCAAAGAAGGTATATCGAAACATTTAGTCCCTATGTCAGGCAATACATGGAGTCCTTGCCGCGCCCTCTGGTAGAATCGATATCCAACGCCCGCCCGTCTATTGCCGTAGAACAAAAAAACTCAATCAGAAACTCCCGCTCCACTGTCGGAACAATGACCGAATTGTGCGATTACTTCAAGGTATGGTTCTCTCATGTTTGCGAACTTCACGATCCCGATGATCAAGGTAAAATTATCAAACACGAAAATCCAAGATCGCAGGCTTCGGCTTTAATCAAAAACTTATCGCAGCAAAACATTGTAATCGGCTTCTCCGTAGCCCGGGGTAATTTGATTCCAGATGACTTTCTTTCCTTCCTCATACAAGCCGGACATACCCGTATCCTAGATAATGGTCGATATGTAAGGATTGAAAATGTGATTGGCTCAAACTGGAATCAATCTTCCGCTTTTGTAGCCGTTGAAAACATCAAGGTATCCCAAACGAATCAAAACCGTATTGCTGAAGCCATTACAGTTTGCTTGAAATTAGGGAAAGGGGCTGCCGAGGCCAGAAATGTTCAGGGGAAATTACTCTCTGGTTTGCACGAAGGGTATCGATCAACGGTCTCAGGAAAGACTTATCATCCTCTAACTCAGAGTGCATTTTCGTTCAATTCTCCCGCTGGTGCATGTCCGAAATGTAAAGGCTTCGGAAAAGTAATTGAAATTGATCCAAAATTAGTGATTCCAAATCCTTCTTTATCAATTTCAGAGGGGGTAATTAAAGCCTTTGAAGGAAAAGTCTACAAACATTGCCTGGAAGATCTCATAATTGCGTCTAAGTCTCGGGGAATTGACCGGAACACTCCTTGGAATGAGCTTTCCACTGATCAGCAAGCATATATTTGGAATGGCGATCCCAATCACACAGAAGGCGATTCCCTTTGGTACGGAATATCATCCTTTTTCAAATGGCTGGAAAAGAAAACATATAAAATGCATGTTCGAGTTTTTCTCTCAAAATATCGAGGATACTCAAAATGCCCTGACTGCGATGGCTCTAGGTTCAAGCCCTGTTCACAACTATGGAAATGGAAAAAAAGAACACTCCCCGATCTTTACTCTTTGCCCATTACCGAATTGCTTGAATTAGTTAATTCAGTTTCATACTCTCCACTCCCGCAGGCTGATTTAGCCCTAGAATCCATCAAGGTCAGATTACAATATTTGTGTGATGTTGGATTGGGGTACTTGAGTTTAGATCGAACATCAAGAAGTCTGAGCGGAGGTGAAACTCAAAGAATCAACCTGACTACCTGCCTTGGTGCCGGACTAACAGATACCTTGTTTGCATTAGATGAACCAACCATTGGTCTTCATCATCAGGATGTTGGTAAACTCGTTGAAATACTTAAGGATTTATCAAAAAATGGAAACATAGTCTGTGTGGTTGAGCATGATGAACAGGTCATTCGTGCTGCAGATCGGGTCATTGAATTAGGACCAAAACCTGGACCTGGAGGCGGCCAAGTTATCTTCTCTGGAACAGTTGCTCAACTTCAGAAAACAAAAGATACGCCGACAGCAAAATGGCTAGCTGGAGATTACGAAACTGCGAAAACAAAACCTAATTCTTCAAAAAAGAAACCCGATCAATTTATCCACATCAAGGGTGCAAATATTCATAACTTGGTAAATTTTAAAACCAAAATACCTGTCGGAAAACTAACCTGTATTTCGGGACTATCTGGATCTGGTAAATCAACTCTCTTGCATGATGTCATATATAATGAACTACTCAATCGTTCACCTAAGGGGTGGGTGAAAAGTGATCGTGAGTTCTCTGAAGTCATCATGATCGATCAAAGTACAGTCGCTAAATCTCCAAGATCTAACCCTGTACTCTACACGGATGCATGGAATCCGATCAAGGAGGCATTCGGAAGGACAGAAAAGGCCAAAGCATCTGGCTATTACGCAACTGATTTTTCTTTTAATTCCGGCAATGGACGTTGTGACTCCTGCAATGGGCTCGGATACGAAAATATAGAAATGCAATTTCTTCCTGACCTTTCCATCCCTTGCGGTCTATGCCAAGGCAAACGTTTTAAGGATGAAATCTTAAGTATAACATTAGATGGGCTCAATGTTCATGAAACCCTTGAGCTTACCATCTCTGAGGCTCATTCGAGGTTCTCCTATTTACCAAAAACCTACAAACGGCTCTGTTTGCTTGAAAAGTTAGGATTGGGTTACCTGAGACTTGGCCAACCATTGAGTACTTTATCAGGTGGAGAGGCACAAAGGCTTAAATTAGCCAAGTATATGAGTCCAAATGACAAACATGGCTTATCTTCTTTAATTATGCTAGATGAGCCAACGACAGGCTTACATCAATCTGATATACAAATGCTTCTAGACTGCCTTAAACAGGTTGTGTCCAATGGTCATTCACTGCTTGTCATTGAGCATCATTCTTCCGTCCTTTTGCAGTCAGATTGGATTATTGAGCTTGGGCCTGGTGCCGGCAAATTAGGAGGCAGGGTAACTGCCAATAATCATCCTGACACTATCCATAAACTTGATACCCCAACTGGAAGGTTATTTCGAACTTTCAGAGCCCAGAAAAATTTAAATAATAATAATAAGTTACCTAAAATTGGAAACAAAAGATACCTCCCTCGAAAAAATATCGATATAATTGGTGCTCAAGAAAACAACCTTCAAAACATCAATGTTAAAATCCCATCCAATCAATTTGTCGTAATTACGGGACCCTCTGGTTCAGGAAAATCTTCATTGGCTTTTGATGTCGTTTTTGCTGAAGGACAAAGACGATTCATGGAGTCCATGTCGTCATATGCTCGACAATTTATCGAGCAACTGAATAAACCAAAAGTTGACTTCATTAAGGGGATCTCTCCTGCGGTTGCAATCGAACAGCGAGTTACCAGAGGTTCAAAAAAATCTACTGTCGGATCGATTACTGAAATCGCTCAGTATCTTAGATTATTGTACGCAAGGCTAGGCATACAATGTAGCCCCATCAATGGTGCTCCTTTAATTTCTTCGACTCCCCAAGAGATATGCCGATTGATATCTGCAAAAATAAAAAGTCTAACTGAAGCCAAACTTCTTGCCCCCCTCGTTAGCAACAGAAAAGGTCACCATAAACCTTTAGTTAACTGGGCGAGGGAACATGGATTTCTGCAAGTCAGATGTGATGGCAAATTTATATCCACAGACTCTTTTGAGGGTCTAGACCGATATCGTCTTCATGATATTGAAGTTGTGGTAAACCAATGGTCTAAGTCTCCCACGCCCAAAGAATTATCCGAAAATATTCGATATGCATTGGAGTTAGGAAGAGGGCGGTGTGCCCTCCTTTTGTCAGATCAAAATATCTCATGGTTCTCAACAAATAACGCTGATCCTTTAACCGGTGAAGCCTACCCAGAGCTAGAACCCTCCTTACTTTCATGGAATTCCGTAAGGGGTTGGTGCACATTCTGCCGTGGTTATGGAAGGATTTATGATTGGATGAAAGATGACCTTCCAGCCTCCGGGCCATGGTGGAGCCTAGAAAGTGGGGCAACTTGCCCGGAATGTGCAGGTGATCGACTAAATCCAATTGGGCGGAATATATTTTTATTCTCTAGGAAAAAACATTCATATTCACTGCCTCAACTACTTTCTTTACCTCCCAGCGAAATTCAAAATTTTCTCAATAACCTGAAAATCAGTACGCCTAAAAGAAAGATTTTGGACGCCATCCTTCCTGAGGTTTACCAACGCTTAAACTTCATGAAAAATGTCGGCCTTGAGTACTTGTCTCTCAACCGTGAAACTGCCTCGCTCTCGGGCGGTGAATCACAGAGGATTCGGCTAGCGGCCCAGTTGGGCTCAAATCTGTCTGGAGTCTTATATGTTCTAGATGAGCCATCAATTGGGCTTCATCCATCTGATAATAAGAAGCTCATTAATTCACTTAGAAGCCTCCAAAAAAATGGTAATTCGCTCCTGGTTGTCGAACACGATCAGGAGACTATTCGCCAAGCTGACTGCTTAATTGAAATCGGACCAAAAGCCGGAGAGCAGGGCGGTAGAGTCATGGATATTGGGAAGCCGGCAAAAATTGCCAAAAACAAAAAATCAAGTACCGGAAGATATTTATCAAATGGAATTTCTCATCCACTTAAGGGTAGTTGGAGAAAAATACCTAGGGCCACAAAAGATACACCCCTCCCATATATCGAATTATCGAAAGTTAGATTCAGGAATTTAAAAAACTTGTCTGTGAAATTCCCCGTTGGGCGTTTAATTGTTTGTTGTGGGGTATCTGGTGCTGGTAAATCCAGCCTAATTAGAGGCCCTCTTTTTGAAGGTGTTCAAAGGTCAATCAAGACTGGGAAAAATCTTATCCACACAGATCAATATACCCTGAAAAATGGAGATTTATTCTCCAAAGCTATTGAGGTTAGCCAGGCACCCATAGGAAAAACCTCTCGCTCAACACCTGCCACTTATTTGGGTATTTGGACACGAATCAGAGATTTTATTTCCACTTTACCTGAGGCGAAAGCAAGAGGATTATGCCCCAGCGATTTTTCTTTCAATGTAAAAGGCGGAAGATGCGAAACTTGTAAAGGAGCTGGAAAAATTAAATTGGAAATGAATTTCCTGCCAGATTCCTACATTAATTGTGACGAATGTAATAGTACTCGATTTAAATCGGAAATTCTTAATTTAAACTGGCATGGTAAAAATATTGCCGAAATTTTAGATATGACTTTTGAGGAGGCATCCGCCTTCTTTTCATTTGATGAATTTTTGTGTAAAACCTTTTTACTTATGACTCAGACTGGGCTTGGATATCTGAGGCTTGGTCAAACTTCACCAACTTTATCTGGGGGTGAGGCTCAACGGCTTAAACTTGCCTCTGAATTATGTACGGGCATTGAACTGAAGAGTAAAAGAAATGGTTTTCTCAAAAAGAATCTTTACATCTTGGAAGAGCCCTCGATTGGCCTACACCCTCAAGATATAGAAAAATTAATCACTTTGCTTCATCAGTTGGTGGACGATGGACACACTGTAATTTTAATTGAACATGATGTGGATTTAATCGCAGAAGCGGATTACATTATCGAGCTTGGCCCCAAAGGTGGTGCTGAGGGTGGTAAAATCTTACATCAAGGGACCGTATCCTCTCTTTTAAGAAAAGATAAAGGACCTACGGTTAAGTTTCTTAAACCAGTATTACCAATGTAGCCTTTTCGCTACTAAGAAATGATCCTGAGGAATATTTTTTTTCCTGCTTTGATAATCGAAGATTCCTGATTCAATTCATCAAACTTAAAGTCAGGATTATCAATTTTATTGCCATCAATTTTCACTCCTCCCTGGGAAATTAACCGGCGTATCTGCCCCTTAGATTCGAATTTTTTTGATGCATATAAAACTTCCAATAAAGAGCTCCTCTCTAAACAATTTTCAGTAAGAGAAATTTCTGGCATTTCATCAGGATCCATGCCTTTGGAAAACACATCAGAAAAAGAACTAAATTCTTTGTCAGCTACTTCATTGCCATAGAAAAGTGCTGTTAATTCTTTGGCCAAATTTTTCTTTGATTCCATTGGGTGCAACTTTTGCAGATTTTCGATTTCATCGTTACTCGAAAGTAGTAAAAGTTTATAATAATCCCACATTACATCGTCTGAAATAGACATTGTTTTACCAAAAATATCCTTAGGTGAATCATTGAAAGCGATGTAGTTGTCGTAACTCTTTGACATTTTCTTGGAACCATCCAACCCCACCAAAAGAGGTAAGGTCATAACCGCTTGGGATTTGGTTCCCTTCTCTTTCTGCAAATTTCTTCCGACAATCATATTGAACAGTTGGTCGCTTCCCCCTAATTCAAGATCTGAATCCAAAATAATGGAATCGTAGCCTTGAATTAAAGGATACATAAATTCGACCATTGATATTGGCTGATTACTCTTGAAGCGTTTTTCAAAGTCATCTCGCTCCAGCATACGAGCCACGGTCATACTCCTTGTTAGGGTTAGGGCATCAGCAAATGACATTTTGCCAAACCACTCACTGTTTCTTCTTACCGTCGTTTTTTCCTCATCAAGGATTTTGAAGGCCTGACTCAAGTAAGTAGAAGCATTCTCATTTACTTCTGCTTCAGATAATTCAGGCCTAAGTTCTGACCGTCCGCTTGGATCTCCAATTCTAGCAGTGTAATCTCCAATTAGAAGAATTGCTTCATGACCTTCATCCTGAAACTGTCTGAGTTTATTGAATATGACAAGATGCCCAAAGGTCAAATCAGGGCGGGTTGGATCGACACCGAATTTTATCTTTAATTTTTTGCCATTCTTCAGGTTTTCGAGCAAATCATCCTGACCGATAATCACATCTGCGTTCTGCAATAATCTGTTTTTCATTAAATGATAGGTAAATTTGTTTTGTGTTAAATGTTTACTGATTGAATGAAAAGATAGAAGAAATGTCTAAACAAGACACCAATTCAGCTTGCAAGTTATATATCAGGTATTACCAATTGTGACTACTACTTAAACCCCTGTATAAATTAAACATGACCTTAGAAACTGGATCAACTGCACCCAACTTTACTCTTAAATCTAAAACCGATGATGGCCTCAAAGATGTTACCCTAAGTGACCAACTAAAGGATTCTAACGTGGTGCTTCTGTTTTTCCCCTTTGCATTTACCAGTGTTTGCATGGCAGAGGCATGCTCGGTAAGAGACGATCTAGCCTCTTATGGTGAACTCAATGCGAAAGTTTTCGGCATTAGCGTGGATAGCCCCTTTTCGCAGGAAGTAATGTCTCAAAAAGAAAATCTAAACTTTTCCCTGTTAAGTGACTTCAATAAGAGTGTTTCTAAATCATATGGTGTTTTGTATGAAGATTTCCTCGGATTTAATGGAGTTTCTAAAAGAGCTGCATTTGTCATTTCAATCGATGGCAAAATAACTTTTTCTTGGTCATCAGAGGACCCTAAGCAACTACCAGACTTTCATGCCCTGAAAGAAGCTCTCAAATCGTAAGTACCTCCTTTCATCAAATCTTCTCAATAATTTATCCTGAGGATCTTGATTTTCTAATCATTGCATTTCCTTCGTGGACAACCCCTACAAAGTTCACATCACTCCAGATAGAGTATTTGTAAAAATATTCGAAAAGGCTTCTTACTTAAATTGCGATCCCTTACGAAAGTTTTTTGAAGATCAATTAAAGAGTGGACACTCACAATTTATATTAGATTTTCAAGATTGCTCAATGATCGACAGTACCTTTTTGGGAATTGTTGTCAGTCTGACCCTAAAGAACAAAAAGAAAACAAATGATGGTTTTGTTGTGTTGCTGAACCTAAAAGGCAGAAATCTCGAAACCGTTCGAAACTTAGGGATTCATCAAATTGCTAACGTTAGTGAACAGCCCATTACCTGCGAGAAGGAATTGGAAAATCTTTCCGATAACTCCGACAATCCAGCCGCAGATACAAAAACGATTTATGATGCACACAAGGCACTAATGAGCCTCAACGACAAAAATCTTAGAGTATTTTCTGATGTTGTTAGTTATCTAGAGCAGAAGAAAGACACTTAATAGCCGCTTATTCTTCTCATGCTCCCCTTCGTTTGTTTTTCCCTAGGCGCTGCCTTCATGGGCTGCCTAATGATAATTTTTAGACGGAAATGGAAAAATAAAAATAAATTACTAACTGAGCAAAAAAACCAACTAGCCCAAGAAAAAGAAATTGCTGTCGAATTTATGCATAACCTTGCTGAAGCAATTGGCGAGGGAATCGACAAAAAGGTTCTTTACCAGAGGATTGTTCATACTGCGGTTATTTCTACAGGAGCCATGAGTGCTTCAATTTATGAAAAGCTTCCCAATGGAAGACTAAAGGGGGTTGCAGTCGAAGGACTGTTCCCCCCACAAAGGGCTATCAAACAAAGTGATCATGAAGCGGGCACGCCCCGAGCCCGCTTTATAGAAAAAATTCTGAACTCAGAAATTCTCGAATCAGGGGAGGGAATAGTTGGACAAGTAGCCGCCAACGGAAAAGCCGTTTTTGTACCTCGAGCAATGGATGACCCAAGAATCATTAAGCACGAGGATGCCTCATTAGCCGTACGGTCAATGATTTTCTCACCTCTCGTACATGATGATAAAATTCTTGGTGTTTTAGCCGTAGCTAATCCAGCTAGTGGACTACCCTTCTCAGAAACTGATTTTTCTATGGTTAACTCATTAGGTGAACAGGCCGCTCTTGCTATCAAAAATTCAGATGCGATGAACCTTAGGTTCGAAAAGAGCCGGATGGATGCCGATCTTCAACTTGCCCATGATGTGCAGGAACTTTTTTTAACCCGTGAATTTCCTCAGCTAAAAGGTCTAGAAATTGATGCTAGATATGTACCATCTGCTCAAGTTGGAGGTGATTTTTATGATTTTTACAAACTCTCTGAACATGAATTCTGTTTTTGCGTTGCTGATGTCTCAGGAAAGGGAGTACCGGCTTCTTTGCTGATGGCACTTTGTCAAACGCACCTTAAGCATCTTGTTCATAAAAATACTTCTCCCGCTGAAGTTTTGAAGCTCCTTAATGTGGAGCTATATCCTCGGATTAGACAGGACATGTTTATAACTCTGTTTATGGCTGTTTTAGACTTACAGGCAGAAAAAATTACCTACGCCCGTGCTGGGCATGAACCCGGCATCCTTTTGAAACCAAAACCATCAAACAATACAAACATCCTGATCAATGAATTGAGGGGAAACGGTATGGCACTTGGAATGGTTGAGCCTTTGCTTTTTGATGACTTGATCTCGGATGAGGAGATTAATTTTTCTAATGGTGATCTTTTGTGTCTCTTCACGGATGGAGTAACCGAGACTTCGAATCATGAAAAAGAGGAGTTTGGAATCGATAGGCTAAAGAATGAAATCGTGGAGCACCAAGAACTCGATCCAGAGTCTTTGAACCAGAAGATTATTCAAGATTTAAATAAATTTAGTGGTCAAAATCCAGATCGTGATGACCTAACTTTGCTTACCATAAAAAAAGTTTAGTATCTGTTATTTAATTTTCTGCTCATCGAAATCAATGACATCCGCAAAGGAGCGTAAGTCATCTCGATTAGTTGCCCCAAGGCCCTCCTTAATTTCAGTGAGCTTTTCTAGTGCCATATCAGACATCCCAATTTGTACGACCCTACGATTCCATTCATGAGCCCTAAGATTAGCTGGAAAGATAGCCTTTAGGTCCTTATTTAAGGAATGCTCAGAGGTTGCTTTTTGAACACAATCGATTACCTGCTGAGGCTCTATTCCGAGATGAAGACAAAGGAAGCCATCGAAGCCTTTAGTAAAATTCCGTTGATAACTTTTAGGTAAATCACCAGATAAATGCTTTTTTATTTTGGCTATAAAACGCGGAAGGTGAAGCAATCCAGAAGCATGAGCTTCATAGGGAGAAGGAAGGTCCAAAAGAGTGACTCCCGTGGGTCCGTTTACGATTTTATCGTCCATGTTTGAAATGATAGTTAAAAATTATATCCTCGAAAGAATTTAATTTATTACCATGCACTATACCAAAAAAAAAGGTGTAATTTCTAGGATTAGCTCCTACTTACTCCAACACAGATTTCTTTTTGCAGGCACTCTGCTTCTTGCCTGCTTAATGACCATTTTGAGTGTAGCTGCACCATCTGTCATCCAGCAAGTTTTAGATAGTGTGTTTCAAAATGGTATTGGCAATGGCGACATTCTATTTAACGGAATCCTGCTTATCGCCGGACTCTTTTTCCTGAAAGAATTTCTTAATTTTCTTCGAATAAGAATTAACAATAAATTAGAGCAAAAGGTAATTTTTCATTTAAGAAGTGATCTTCATGACAAACTTCTTTCATTGCCCATTAAGTTTTATGATCGAAGAAAGAGTGGTGATATTTCCTCTAGAGTCATAGAAGATGTTCAAAGTGTGGAGCGGGCTATTTTAGATGGGACAGAACAAGGCTTAGTTGCTGTACTTACCCTTTCAGGAGTGTCTGCTATGATGTTTTGGCAGGAACCGAGATTAGCATTCTTCGTTTTTCTTCCGCTTCCTCTTCTCGCTTGGATGGCTTTTCATTATGCCCGTGTTTCAAAGAAAAATTGGCGTGCCGTAAGGGATAAATCTGGTGACCTTAATTCATTGCTCGTCGAGGATATTCAGGGCAACCGTCTGATTCACTCCTTTGGGCTATCAAAGCGCGAGAAAAAGCGTTTTTCAAAAATCGCTCAAGATTTAGAACAGCTTTCTCTACGTGCCATGTATCGATGGTCCATTCAGGGGCCGGGAGCAAGTTTCACCTCTTCATTGGGTATTCTTGGCGTTGTTGGTATGGGTGCTTACTTATTGGAATCTGATCCTGCTTTTACCCCTGGTCAGTTTTTCGCTTTTTTGCTTTATGCGAATATGTTCTATGATCCAATCAGGCAATTAGTTGGGATCAACAATCTCGTTGCGGCAGGAAAGGCATCGGGAGAACGTGTTTTTGAAATTTTAGATGCACCTATTGAAGTTGAAGATTCCTCTAATGCCCTTTCATTTCCAAGGGAAAATCATGATGTTTGCTTTTCTAAAGTATCCTTTTCTTATTCTCAGCGAAGTCCTACAGTAAACAATTTGAGCTTTACTCTACCACACGGCTCCACAACTGCTCTTGTTGGCCCAACGGGTGCGGGAAAAAGTACCATAGCCAACCTGTTACTTCGATATTACGATGTTAATGATGGTTCAGTTACGATAGGGGGTCACTCGGTCGCTGATATTTCGCTCTGCGAATTAAGGAAATCTATAGGTTATGTGTCTCAGGATCCATTTCTTTTTGATGCCACTGTTCGAGAGAATCTATTGCTAGCTAATGAAGATGCGTCCGAGCAAGAATTACTGGGTGCACTTACTTCTGCATACGCAATGGATTTTGTGAGTTCCCTACCAAACGGATTGGACAGCCTCATTGGCGAGCGTGGAGTAAGACTAAGTATGGGCGAAAAACAACGAATTACCCTAGCACGTGCTCTTTTAAAATCCTCACCGATATTGATTTTGGATGAAGCAACTGCCAGTGTGGATGTGGAAACAGAGTGGCAAATACAGAAAGCCCTCCATCAACTAATAAAAAATAAGACCACACTTATAATCGCACACCGCTTGAGCACCATTCGTGAGGCAGATGAAATTATCTTCCTGAATCAAGGTACGATTATCGAAAAAGGTTCGCATGAAGAACTCATGCTCAAAAATGGCAACTATGCTAAATTCTGTGAATTACAAAAAAACCATCTAGCTTACAGCTAAGAAAGGTCTTTGTTCTGAGAAATCCTTAAAACAAATCTTATCAGATTAAAAAAAAAGTAAGGAAAAAACAAAAAGCATAGGCTTCTAAGAAATGTCGCATCGAAGGTTCCTAAGGGACCATAAATAACTCGCTCAGCCCAGATTCTTAGAGTGGTTTGCAGAAAGAATTCAATTTTTAATGCAAGACCCAGATAGTAAACAAGTAGGGGCCAAATCGTAAATCCGATGACCAGAAAAAAAAGGGCAAACCAAAGCTCTTTGGAAAAATTCATAAAATAATCTCTACACTCAGTATTACATTAAATAAATTTGCGATTATTTAATTTTACGGAGAACAATTTTTAAACAAATTTGATTCTGATTCTTTTTTACTTCCCAGTTAAAATAGTTTGCTAACATTATGAGCTTGTTTTTGTGTATACCACTTTATGAACTCATCTGACACAGAAGTAATTAGGATATTTGAAGAAACAAAAGCCCTCCTTAAAGGACATTTTATTTTAAGATCAGGTCTTAGGAGTGAGTATTTTTTTCAATGTGCTCAAGTATGTCAGTATCTGGATAAAGTAACCAGGCTTAGTGAATTACTAATCGAAAAGTTAAAAGAAAAAGAGGTCGATCTCATTATTGCTCCTGCAATGGGCGGTTTGGTCATTGGACAAGAAGTCGCCCGTCAACTTGGATCTAGATTTATTTTTTTAGAAAAAGTAAACGACGTACTCGCATTACGAAGAAATTTCTCCATCTCTCCTCATGAACGGGTAATTTTGGTAGAAGATGTAGTAACTCGTGGCGGGCGTGTGAAAGAAGCGATTGAAATCATAAATGGGTATCCTTGTAACTTCCACGGAGTTGTAAGTTTAGTTGACCGAAGCACAGAGCCCTTAAACTTTGGCGTACCTTTTACCGCACTGTTAAAAATGCAATTTCCTACATATCATGTTGATGATTTGCCAGATCATTTAAAAAGTATTCCAGCAACCAAACCAGGGAGTTGATACATTTTCGGTTAGGGTATTCGATAAGCAAGAAAGCTGTAGTTACCTCGATACCAAACATAAAAGCGATTAATTCCTGAATGTAGATTCTGGCCAACATCATCTAAATCAATAATTTGCGTTCCATTAATTTCAACTAAGACAACCCCTTGTTTGAAGGTTTCAGTTTCGCCAGAAGAACTTTTAACGATCACTCCTCGGACATTTTTGGGTATTTTGTATTCTTCACGTAAACGAGGAGAAAGATCTGTTAATTCAATTCCTGGGATTGGCGATCGTTCTTCAGACAATGAACCTAAAACTGCATTTAAGGAAAGTCTCTCACCCTCTCGTATCACCTCAATAAGTAAACTTGTTCCAGGCAATGCTTGAGAAATGGCAACTCTTGTTTGATTAATGGATGAAACTTCCTTGTTTCCAACCCTTACAATTCTATCCTCAGGCAGGAAGCCTGCTTTATCGGCCGCACTCCCTTCTACCACATTCCCAACCAGGGCGTAATTTCCATCGACATCCGATTTCAAAGAAACGCCTAAGAAACCACGACGAATTTTCCCTTCTTCCACATAATCAGTTAGGGCTCTCCTTACCATATTTACGGGAATGGCTAATCCGATTCCAATATTTGCACCTGTTTGAGATATAATAGCCGTATTAATTCCAATCAGCCGACCCTTGGCATCAAGGAGGGCTCCACCAGAATTGCCACGATTAATGGAGGCATCCGTTTGGATAAAATTTTCGTAGGCACCTTCTTCTCTTAATATGCCAAGTTCGGATTTACCCGTTGCGGAAATAATGCCCATGGTAACGGTCATGCCAACCCCAAGCGGATTCCCAACTGCAAAGACAACATCCCCAACTTGCAAAAGGTCGCTGTTTGCAAAAGTCGCAAATGGTAGTTCGTTATCTGACTTTATTTTTAAAACCGCAATATCCGTAGCTGGATCAAAACCTATTACCTCAGCAGGATATTCCTGTGGTTCAGTAGTTTGCACAACAACTTCTTCAACCAATTCTCCAGTACGAGGATCCATGATCACATGTGCATTTGTGACGACATGACCCTGAGGCGAAACAATAACACCTGATCCGATTCCAGCGGGAACCACCTCTTCCTGGACACGAGGCTGGTTTAGATTTGGTAACCCGTAATATCTACGCAGTAAATTTTCAACAGGATTATTGGATGAAGGATACAACCTTCTGACAATCTGTTTCGTAGTAACAGCGACAACTGAAGGGGTTGCCGGTTTAAGTATACTCGAATAACTCTGGATTGGTTGAGTTAAGGAACGGTCAAGGTTAGACGCGTCAACTTTCAATGAATAACTTTTATTCTGTGCTGAAACCCAGAGATGCAGGTACACAAATAATACCCAAGAGATCAATACTACTTTCATTTAAATTAGAGCCTACTCCAGAAGCGACTCATAAACAAAATTTGTTTATTAAAATACCTTCCTTGTTTGCTCAAAGGGATTAAAAACCCTTGATTTCAAAAAGGCTGGAAATACTGCTGTCAGTATGAGTTCTTTGTATAGCTTCACCCAAAAGAGGGGCGACACTTAATCTCGTGATTGGCAACCCCTCAAATTCGATATTCACAGAATTTGTCGTAATCACTTCGTCCAGATAGCCCTGCTCCAATCTCTCCCGCCCAGTTTCATTGAGAACACAATGACTTATGACCGCAGATACACGATTAGCACCTCTCTCCTTAAGAAGTTTTGCCGCAGCGGTTAAGGTACCTGCAGTTTCGGTCATATCATCAATGATTAAAACTTCACGCCCCTCTACTTCGCCAACTAAATTCGTTGCTTCCACTGTGCTTGCTCCAGTTCTTCTCTTTGCGACAAAGCCAAGAGGGCAACCCAAGATTTCTGCATATGCGTTTGCCATTTTCATCCCCCCAACATCAGGTGTGAAAATTGTCATGTTGTCCGTATTTCTGCTTCTGAGGTAATCAAAAAAAACGGGAGACGCATAAAGGTGATCAACTGGGATATCAAAGAATCCCTGAATTTGCTGAGCGTGCAAATCCATAGTTAACACACGATTAGCACCAGCGGCTACGAGCAAATTAGCTATCAGTTTTGAAGTGATTGGAACACGGGGTTGATCCTTGCGGTCTTGTCTAGCATATCCAAAAAAAGGTAGAACCACGGAAATTCGGGCAGCCGAAGCTCTCCTTGCTGCGTCCACCATGATTAACAACTCCATAATGTTGTGATTCGCAGGTGAATTGGTGGACTGCAAAAGAAAGACATCCATGCCTCTAATATTTTCGTTGTAGCGAACAAAGCTCTCACTGTCAGGAAAAGAAGTAACTAAGGCATCTCCGAGTTCAGTATCAAGATAGGAACAAATCTCTTTTGCCAATGGAATATTCGAGTTTCCGCTAAAAATTTTAAGGTTAGTTCCGTTGTGCATACTCTTCTTTAATCTTTGGAGTTTTCTTGGGCAAATCTATTGAAAAGATCAGGTAGCTTTCTTTGTAAAACTGAAATTCTTTGAGCCAACTGAAAGGGGAGAGCAGGGTTGCCTTTGAGAAAGGCACCTGGTTCTACACTTTTAGTAATCCCTGATTGTCCCGCAATTTTTGCGCCTTTGCCCACTCGTAAATGCCCGGCAAAACCTGCTTGTCCGCCAACGATTACATCATCTTCAATAACCACGCTCCCACTAATACCAACTTGGGCAACAATCAGGCAGTTCTTGCCTATTTGAACATTGTGGCCAACTTGTACCAAATTATCGATCTTCGTCCCTTTGCCAATACGGGTCTCATCAAACCTCGCTCTATCTATGCAAGTATTGGCACCTATTTCCACATTATCTTCGATAATAACTTTGCCGAGGTGAGGAATTTTTTGATGACCACTATTATCCTGTTCAAATCCATAACCTTCGGAGCCAACAATCACCCCGGCATTAATAACTACATCATTACCAATAATACAGTTTGATAAAATTTTTACTCCTGGATGCAAACGACACCCTTTCCCAATGATAACATTTCTACCTACATGGCAGTGAGTACCAATGATAGCGTTCTCGCCAATAATCGCATTTTCTCCTACATAGCAAAATGCTCCGATTACTGATGAAGGATCTATTTGGGCACCTTCTTCCTTAAACGATGTGGGATGTAAGCCCGGTTTAGGAGCAGGAAAAAGTTTATCCTCAAGTAGACGACAAATAGATGCTAGACCTGTGGAAGGTGAGTCCAAAAAAATGAATAATTGCCCGTCTTTAGGAGAAGTGCTTTCACCTTCAGGCAGTAATATCACACCAGCATTACTATCATCTAAAAACTTTCTATATTTTGGATTTCCTAAAAAAGAAAGATCATGAGATTCTGCCTGCTCAAGGCTAGAAATGCCTGATATGAATTCAGGCTGGTAATCTCCAGAAGTTTGTGCTTCCGGAAAAAGATCTAGTATTTCTTTAAGTTTAAGCTTTAAGCTCATAACTCAGAAGAAAACTAGATCTAAATTTTACTTCAATTCGGCGTTAAGAGTTATGATAACTTCTTCTGTAAAGTCAGACTTATCACTAACATAAAAGACACCGAGTTGGGTTTCAGAAGAATTTAAAACCAAGTCAAGTCCTTTGACTCCGGCAACCTTTTTGATGGCTGCCCGAATATCCTCAAGGTGTTCGACGAGCAGGTTACGCTGTCTTTGTGCAATCGTGGCTTTTGCTCTCTTGTCATATGCAACCATGTCGTCCTGCTTCTCTTTAGCTACCTGAACTTTTTCTTGGTACTTTTCTTTAAGGGCAGAGCTATCGATGTTGGGATTCTTTAATTTGTCCTCCATCTCCTTCAGTTCGTTAACTATTTTCTCAAGTTCATCCCTAAAGATCTGAAGCTCCTCCGTAGCTATTTTCTTGGACTTTTCGAGTTTTTCCCTCGCTTCTTTGACCTTTTGATAGCCATCGAAAACTTTTTGTACATCGACCACTCCAATTTTCTGTCCAAAAAGATAGGACGATTGGAGGATAATCAGGCAAATACCTAGCAACTTAAATACTTTCATTATTGTTTTTTATACCTTACTTGTTTGTTTGTCACCTTTAGAACCTCGTTCCACCGGAAAAGTGAAACTGGGATGATGAATCTGTCCCGCTCGGATTACTTAATGGGACACCAAGATCTAGACGCAATGGCATACCCATAACCATGATTCTAAGACCAAAGCCCCAGTTGTCATGCCATCCTTCATCCCCATTACCAGGAGATAATTTAAAGTCACCTTCGCGAAGAAATCCACCATCGTAAAAGAAAGCAAATCGCAGAGGATCGGCTACTTTAAAAGTATATTCTAAACTAGCGTAAGAAATGGAGTTTCCTCCCCTTGGCTCATCCGATTCCTTGGGGCCCGCATCACGATAATCCCAACCCCTGAGGTTGTATGGACCCCCCAAAAAGAACTTATCAAAGAAAGGAACATTTGCGTCACTCCCATCAAACTTTCCTAAAGTTCCGGTTTTGCCAGAAATAGTAAGCACCTGTTCCATCGCATCAAAGGTTTGAAAGAATCGTGCTCCCTGAATCTCAAGTCTGCCATATTCGGCATCCCCACCGAATATACCTCCAGCAAATTCTTTTCGAATATTAACTACACTCCCTGTAGTAGGAAAAAGTAACACATCACGGGTGTCACGGCTAAGAGAAAAACCAACCTTTGAAATGGTACGTTCGATCTCGTTTCTGCTTCTATTATATAATGGATCTCCTCCTGAGAAATTATTCTTAGGATCACCTGTAATCCACACAGTATTATCAGACAACTCAATGTCATCAATGAGAACATCTTCGTAGCTGTAAAATAAACGCCCCTCAACCAATTCAAAGAGCCTCTTCCGGAAGTATAGTTCAAACCCAGCTCTCAGCTCATCATAATATGAACTTTGGTAGTCTGATTTTTCACGAAACACTTCGAAACCTGCTGCTACTCTACGATTAAGAAACCATGGTTCTTCCAAAGCAAGCCGGGCTTCATTACTTTTAGATCCCAGCTTTAAGCGCAGACGAAACTTTTGACTGTCTCCCTGAAGGCGGTTCGGCGCTCTCCATTTCATAATATCAAAGTTTCCTTGGCGGAATTCCGCAAACATCATCGCTTTTTCAAGGGTGCTAAATCCGATGCCAAATCCAACATGCCCGGTTCGTCCTTCCTCCACATCAACAACTAAGTTTCTACGGGAACTTCTTAATTCCGGATCTTCTGAGGAGATTGGTTCATCTGAAAGACTTACTTTTTCGAAAAGTTTGGTATTTTTCAGTCGGTACTCGTCGGTCTCCATACGCTTAAGGTCAAATGTCTCACCAGGAGAAAGGGCGAGCTCACGTATCAAAACAATCGTTTTGGTTTTTTCATTTCCCCTGACCTTAATGGAGTTCACGCTGAATTTATTATTTTCAATGATTTCGAATGATAAATTGATTTCATTGGTTACGAAATTCGGTGTGCGAATCAGTCTAACCTGAGCATCTAAATAACCATTTTCGCCATAGAGCTTTCTAAGCCTACTGCGCTCAGCTGAGAGGGTACTGGGGGAGTAGGGGTCTTTTTTCTTAAGAAGAGTTTCCTTGAGTAATTCTTCCGATGAAAGAACCACATTTCCCGTAATTGTAGACTCACCAAAGTAAGATCTTTCTCCTTCAACCACCTTGATTATCAAATCCATTCGGCTTTTGCCGACTTTTGCGAGTTGTACATCTTCTTCAGAAATGGACGCCTCCAAAAATCCATTATCATTATACAGGGAAAGAATTTTCTCTAAGTCTTCCTCAAAAATTTCTGGTCTGTACAATGATCGCTTCGACCAAAATCTCCAAAATCTCCAAGGAGCAGTTTCCATTTCATCAAGCAATTCATCTGCATCAAGAGTGGCATTACCACTGAACTGAATTTTTCGTATTTTGCGTTTTTCGCTTTCCGAAATGTCAAAAACCACTCTGACAGTTTCTCGATCATCTGTCTGCTCAACCTTAAAATTTATAATTGTATCCCAGTACCCTTTGTCGAGATATAGTTCTTCAATAATCTTTCGGTCTTTATTAAGAGTTGATTGAGTAAGCAGATCTCCCTCCTTGAGAGAAATTGTCTTGGACAACTTTTTGTCAGACAAAGCATCATTTCCTAAAAAAGTGATACTTTTAATTCTAGGTTTGGTTGTGACCTTAAAAAGTAAGCCAATCTTTTTATCTGTAGATTTAACGGGATCAATGAATGCTCGAACATCAGCAATAGCACCCGTCTCAATAAGATTGCGAATGGACCGATCCACTGCGAGAGGATCGTATGGAGCACCTTGTTCAACCTGTAAATTTTGAAGGATAAAAGATTTACCTACGGTCTGCGGACCAATAATTTGAATTTCAATATCAGTAATTTCTTTTGTGCGAGAATTTTGCTGACCGCTAACAAAAGAGAATAACAGAGTAAAAAAGAGAAAGATACTAAGTTTAACGAAATTCATTATCTTAATTGAGCCTGTGTTCAGATTGCATACTTTCAAAGCGGGTGAACTTACGCCTAAAGGCAAGATTTACTTTACCGGTGGGACCATTCCTTTGTTTTGCAAGGATAAGCTGTATGGGCTCGTAGTCCTCCTCTTCGCTGGTCTCTCCATCCATATCGCTATCTCTAACATCAACTCCTTTTTGATGCTTGCCGAGCAAAATTACCACATCCGCATCCTGCTCAATAGCACCTGATTCCCGCAGATCAGAGAGACGGGGTTCACGTTTTTCCTTTTCAGAATCCCGATTAAGCTGACTTAACACAAGTACGGGCACTTCAAGCTCTTTTGCCATAGCTTTAAGACCCCGCGATATATCGGAGATTTGATTTTCTCTAGATTGTAACCTTCCATCAGCTGAAATAAGTTGCAAATAATCAACCACGACGAAATCGAGCTTTTTCCGCATCTTAAGCCTTCTTCCTTTTGCTCTTATTTGATTAATACTCAAACCACTGGTATCGTCTACCCAGAGAGCAGCCTGCTGGAAGTCTCTACTTGTTTGATGGAGTTTCTCTGCAAGACTTTTAGGGACAAACCCCCTCCTCAAATCGTTCATATTTACCCGAGCCTTCCCGCAAATTAGTCTCATTGCAAGGGATGTGGCACTCATTTCCAAACTGAAAACAAGCGAGTTCTTCGGAGATTTCTGGTAATTCGGGGAAAACGCAACATTCTCAACGATATTCATTGCTAAGCTGGTTTTCCCAACAGATGGTCTAGCTGCTAAGACAATCATTTCACCGGGCTTAAAACCATTGGTTAGAGAATCTAAGTCACGATACCCGGTTAATATGCCATCCGTTTCTTCGCGGGAAAGCATTCGCTGAATTTGTTCCATCGCCTGCTGAATCGGTTCTCGGAATGGTATGGAAGCCCGGATATTTTGCTCATCACCAAGAGAGCAAATTTTTTGCTCCATAGAAGCAAGAAAGTCTTCCACATTACTCTGCTCCCTGTTTGCACCTTCTATCATCTCAAAGGCAGTTGAGATACATTTTCTGAGCAATGACTTCTGCTTTACAATATCCAGCCAGAAGCTGGCATGAGCAGTAGTATCAATTCTGGAAGAAAGCGAAGTAATAGACTCCACACCTCCTACATGTTCTAAATGACCATTAGCCTTGAGCTTTTCAACAAGTACAATCTCGTCTGCTTGGATTGTACTTTGATGTAAATCCAGTAATGCTTCGAAAATTAACTGGTGCTTTGAAAAATAAAAATCGTCTGGTCTGAGTGCTTTCTCGATACAAGTACTCATGACCTCTCCAGATGAATCTACTATACAGGCCGCCAAAATTCCTTGCTCGGCATCTTGATTCGAGGGAAGGGGTTGCCCCTCTATTTTCCCCAGATCAGTAGTGGGCCTCTGAGGTTTTTCCTGAAAAGACTTGGTAAATTTAGGGTCGGACGGGGAAAATGAAATAGATGACATATTTTATATATCCCCAAATGTCACTAAACGATAAATGATTTATTCTTCGATTGGATTTTCAGAAACAACTTCCACATTTAAAGTAGTGTTCACATCTTTGTGAAGTTGTATTGTTACTTCAGTCTTTCCAAGGGATTTAATAGGGGAAAAGTTGACGAAATGCTTTTTGTTAAGCGTGAAACCATTTTCAGAAACTTTCTCCACGATCTGCGGTATCGTTACAGAACCGAATAACTTACCACCAGAACCGGTTTTTACAGCAATAGCAACAGTCAGGCCATTCAACTTTTGAGCAATCTCCTCTGCACCTTGAAGTTCTTCTGCTTCTCGTGCGGCACGAGCAATTTTGAGTGCGTCTAGTCGTTTCTTGTTAGCATGGCTCAAAGGCAATGCCAAATTACGTGGAAGCAAATAATTTCTGGCGAAGCCAGGTTTAACTTTTACAACATCCCCTTCAGCACCAAGTTTGTCGATGTGTTTGAGGAGTAAAATTTCAGTTTGTGCCATGATTACTAATTATAAATTGGGGGTTAAAAAGGAACATCTTCATCCAAATCAACATCATTGGATGGAGGGGAAGTTGGGGATGTTGTAAGGGAAGCTTTAGCTTCTACCTGGTAAGATTCGGGAGAAGAGCTTTCTTGTTTGCTCGAATCAACGAACTCGAAATTATCAAGTACAACCCTAAGTGCACTTCTTTTCTCTCCCTCTTTCGATTCCCATTGGTCTAGTTTAAGCCGGCCTTCAACAAAGATTGGCCTGCCCTTGGTAAAAAACTTGGCGACAGCTTCTGCTCTGGGGCCGAAACATTCTATGTCGACAAAAGTAACCTCTTCTTTGCGGTTGCCTTCCGAATCCTTGTAAGATCGGTTCATCGCCAAACCAAAATTACAAACCGGTCGGCCACTGGTCATCATCCTAACTTCAGGGTCCCTGGTTAGGTTGCCGATAAGCATTACTTTGTTTAAGGAAGCCATGAAATATATTAGATACGCTCTAAGATTAGACGATCAACTTTTTTCTCAAGCTTGAGTTTTTCTTTGAGTAAACTGGGTGAATTCGTCGATCCTTTAAATTCAAATTGTATGAAGTTACCTGAAACAAGCTCCTTTTTTTGAGGATATGCAAAGTCTATGCTTCCTTGTTCTTCAACCTTGAGGACCTCTCCTTCTGATTGAAGAATAGCTTCGCTGAGTTTTGGGATCATTTCGTTGTTGGTACCCTCCGCTCCGCGTGGATCAACAACAATTGTGGCGAGGTAGTTTCTATTTGTCATAGGATTTTTGGTTTTAAATTAATAAGATTCATGGCCTTATCTAGCCCAAGATCAATAAAATGCAGGATTGATTGTGTAAATAGAGGAAGTTGTTTGTTTAGGTATTTTTTCTCTTCCGCAGAAAATGGGGACAAAACAAATTCAGAAAGGGTTGTGCCAGGCTTACGAACACCAGACATCCCAATTCTCAAACGCGGAGGAAGATAACCAAGGCACTCGCCAACATGAGAAACTCCATTATGTCCACCTGGGCCTTTTCGGTTCGACATCTTGTAAGCCCCAAGCGGAAGATCCAATTCATCATGGATGATAAGAGTTTCTTCTCCCGATACAGAAAAAAGGGTGAAAATTTTTTGAAGTTCTCTTCCGCTATGGTTCATAAACTGCAAGGGCTTGATCAGATAAATATTTTTCCCAGATCGAATGAACTTAGTAACTACACAAGAGAAACCAGTTAATCCTTCAAATTTAAGGTTAAATTTCTCAGCAAACCTATCCAAAAGCCAAAATCCAAGGTTGTGACGTGAGTCAACATACTCAAGCCCTGGATTACCAAGGCCAACAATGGCCATGCTCTGCATTACAGTAGATGGCTTGGGTCAGGACTGTTCCGCATCAGATGCAGTATTATCGGCAGACTCCGCCTCATCTGCTGCACCTTCAAGTGAAGATTCATCAGTTTCCTCATCCTCAGAAGATGCTCCCGCACGACCGCTTGCACTTCCAACACAGGAAACCAAGTTAGTCGCAGGGTCAGCAGTGAACTCGACCCCATCAATGACAGCGAGATCTTTAATCTGCAAATTCTCCCCTATGTTTAAATTAGACACATCTACCAGAACTTGGTCTGGCAATTTGCTGGGGCGGCACTTGACTTCAATTTCATTTAGTAGAATCTCCAAAATACCACCCATATTTTTGACACCCGCTGCTTCTCCTTCAACGACTAGAGGGATTTTAGCGACAAGGTCTTGGCCCCGAGTTACCTCCTGAAAATCAATATGAAGAATTTTATCCTTAACCGAGTCGATCTGAAGATCTTTTAAAAGAGCGAGATCTTTCTCACCTGAGTCGTTGTCCAATTCCAACAAAGAGATCGATCCTCCAGTGTTGCGAAGCAGAGATCTAAAATTGCTGTCATTTACCGTATAATGCTTAATCTTATCTTTGCCGTAAAATACAGCAGGAATGGATCCCTGTCTTCGTAAGTTGCGTGATGCACTTTTGCCCAAATCCTCACGGGGGGATACCTTCAATACTGTTTCAGTTATATCTGACATTTCAAATTAGTGTTGGGGTGTAAAAAAGGGTTTCACTAAATATACTTCACCCAAAATTTGCAAGCGTCATGTATGGTATGCTCAAACTATTTGACCAACAAGTTTAAGCATGGATTGATGTCCAAAATTGGGTATCTTCAAAAGGAGAATGAATTTTTGGCCGCACGCAGACGAACAAGCATCGCCAAGAGTAATATTATATTTTCCTTTTCACTTCTTTCTAAAAGCCTTGGTATACACTAGGATTTAAATTAAGATTCTTCTTTTATTCGTTTCAATTTGAAAGATAAAACACAGCATTTGTGCGTAATGAAAGAATGTCAGTTTCCTAATACATGTAACTGGAATAAGATATGTATGCAGGAGAAACTTAAAGAGAGTTTGGAATCCAAATTTAAATCACAGCAATTAAAATGTAAGGAAAAAAACCATCCAGAGGTTCAGCGTAAGCCTGGTGGATGATCAAGCACTTCTTTCACTAAAAATGATCTGCGAAGTGATACTTTAGAACCTAAAGCCTCGTTTTTCAGCCACTGTCGAGTATTATTTGAGGAAATGGCAGAATTATAAATAGCTGATTTGGATGGTTTGGGTTTTTCTTCCTTAACTTGAATCTTTGCCTTGTGAGAAATATTATCGCTTTTGTAAGAAACCGCATAATCCAAATTTGAATCAATTTCGGTAACTACAGGGGGTGAATGTTCCTGAATAACTTCTCCAAATGTATCCCTCAGCAAGTCCCCCAAGTTTTTCCCTCTAATAGGCCCAAGAGTCTCTTCTCGATTTCTTTCCGTTTGATCAGTTGGTACTTCTTTTCGTTTTTTTGCTTTTCCTTCCATGAGCTTCCCAATGAAAGAAGCGAGGAGAAGCCCAACAATAAATAGAGTATCTACGGGGATATCTGACATTTCTACGCTGGAATGATTATTATCTTATTTTTCGCTCGAAATACTTTCTCGCATCTCCGTATCCGCCTCTATGTTCCTCATTCGGTAATAATCCATAATACCAAGGTTTCCACTTCTAAAGGCCTCTGCCATAGCAAGAGGAATCTGAGATTCTGCTTCAACCAACTTCGCCTGCATTTCCTGAACCTTTGCTTTATTTTCCTGCTCCAGAGCAACTGCTGCTGCTCTTCTTATTTCGGCTTGAGCTTGGGCAACCTCCTTGTCTGCAGATGCTTGGGAAGACCGCAGTGCCGCACCTCGGTTTTCTCCCAGATCTACATCTGCTATATCGATAGATAAAATTTCAAAAGCGGTTCCTTGGTCCAAGCCTCGATTCAAAACCTGTTGAGTAATTTGATTAGGGTTTTCCAGGACCACTTTATAGTTTTCTGAGGATCCAATGGTTGAGACAATACTTTCGCCCACTCTCGCAATAACGGTCTCTTCCTGAGCACTACCAACATAGCGGTCCAAATTACTTCTAACTGTTACTCGTGCCCTTACTTTAACCTGAATCCCGTCTTTGGCGACACCGTCGATGGTATCTCTTCCTTCAATCTTACAGTCGATTACTTTCGGATTAATGGATGTTCTAACCGCTTCAAGAACGGACTTGCTGGTACCCCTCGTAGCAAGATCAATGGCGCAGGCTCTATCCCAAGAGAGTTCTATGCTGGCTTTGGATGCCGCAATCAATGCTTGCACGGTCTGCACAACATTACCCTCGGCAAGATAATGAGCTTCCAATTGATCTGTATCTAAGGGAATGCTCGCTTTTACCGCAGTCACCCTGGCGTCAACTATCATACCCACAGGAACTCCCCGCAATCGCATAGCCAAGAGGGTAGCAAAGCTTACTGGAGCACGGGCGAGAAAGGCCTTTAACCAAGTGCTGAAGAAAGAAATGATGATAAGTGAAAATACGAGGCCTACGATCAGTAAGACTCCTATGATGATCCATGAAAATAAATCGTTCATTGAGATTTTTGTTAGAGGTTTAGAGAGTTAGTAAATTCATAGGGGTTCAACAATCAAGCGAAAGGAATCGATTCGTGTGATTTGTAACCCTGTTCCTTTAGGAATAAAGCCTGAATCACAGTAAGAATCATAAGATTCACTGCCAACTCTTATCAAACCTTCTGGATGATGATCGGTTTCTGCTATCCCTGTCTTACCAACAAGATGGTCAAGGTTCTTTAGTTCGACATTTTTACCACTGGTTGCATGAACAAACATATTTCTTCCAAATTTGCTTCCCGATAGCCACCTAAACTGGAGAAAGACAATGATTACACCACCAAATCCACCTACCAGGAAAACAATTAGCGGAACGGCTAAGCCTCCGTACTCAAGATAGGCAAAATAGGCAGAGGCTAACAAACAAATAAATCCAAGTAGTCCAAGTACTCCACCAGGAACAATTGCTTCTAAAGCAACCAACAAATATCCAAACAATAGAGCAGCGATTATCTTTATCATGATTAAGAAAATTCTTTTTCCACAACTAATTCAAACCCTGCTTTCTTAAGCACTTTGACTTTTTCACCTTTCTCAATTTTTCCGAAGTTCGATCGTGCGTCATATGATTTACCCTCAACCTCAACCTTACCGACAGGGTAAAGTTCGGTCAGGGTTATTCCCGAACATCCATCCTTCACCTGATCACTTAGGCCTTCGCTATTTGGAGTAACAACGGTTGAATCAAGGATCATTGACTTACCCATCGGGGTTTTGCCCATAATTTTTATTGCTAAGTATCCCAAAACAACGGCCATCCCGATTGACTGTGCTAGCTCAATCAAAGGAACTCTAAATAGATCCAGAGTCCAGTCGAATTCTTGGTTTGGCCAAATATCTGCCATTGCCCAGATAAGAGAACCAAACATCATCACTAAGCCAAGGATAGCTGGAAGGAAAAAACCTGGGGCTAAGAAGATTTCAACCAAAACCAAACAAAAGCCCAGGAGGAAAATTAACATCTCCTCTTGCCCTGCAAGTCCGGCAACATATTTAGAGCCAAAAAAGATCAAGATAAAGCCGATCCCCAATATTCCAAAGATTCCAAAACCAGGAGTTTTAAATTCAATAAACAAGAGAACAAGTCCAACACTCAACAATAGTGGAGCAATTCCATTTAACCAAAGACCTATGTCTTCAGCCCAATTTAGCTTCATTTCTTCAAGGTTGTAATTAGATTTTCCCCATCGTTGATCCAGTAAATCTTCTATGTTTTCAAAAACCCCAATGCCCAAGAGAGGTTGGGGTGGGGCACCATACTCCTTGACTGCCTCTTCTCCGGTAAGGGTGAGAAGTTCTCCAGGGCTTTTGATCAAAGACCCATCTGCGGCCTTCAAAGGCTCTCCCTCTATGATAAGGCTAACATTCGCATCCATCATTGCAGCCATAACCTGGGAGCGATATTTGTAAGATCCCGCGAAATTTCGGATTTTAGCTTTCAAATAAGAATTGATTTTTCTTTTCATGGATGGATCGATTTCACCACCGCCACCGCTGACAGCCTCGGCCGCACCAATTTGAGAGAAAGGTGCAAATGCAATTTCCTGTGTTGCGATGGCAATGTAAGCACCGGCTGATATTGCTTCCTTATTCACGAAAGTAAGAATTGTTCCTTTCCAAGATTCAACGGAATCTAAAATTTCCTGCATAATTTCAAGGGTAACACCAAGCTCTCCCCCTGGAGTATCCATATCCAAAATCACCAGATCTACTTCTGCAGAAATTGCTTCCTTCATTCCGCGGCGCAAAATATCGAGGATAGGAGGCCCAATTTGATCCCGAATTGGTATTATGTAAGCATTTTTGAGAACGTTAGGTTCTGTTGTCTCGGAACCAGAAACAGTACTTTCGTTGCTTTCATTTTGATCAGCAAAGCTAGAGCTTAATAAAGCGAGAGTAATAACAAGAAACAATGTGATGAATTTATACATTTAGGCTTACATCATCATTGATGCTTGAATTACATTGCGCAAACAGGAAAGAAAGTTCAGTTCATTTATAGCTTTGGAAACGATTAATTATCAAAATATGGAAATAAAAAGGTGGGATGTGGGCCCCTCCACCTTTCTTGTGTTACCGGAGAAAGGTGCCCGCCTCTTAAACTGGCATGTTAATATGGGGGATGGGTCGGTCAGGGATGTTATCTACTGGCCAGAATCGATAAACGAAGAGGATTTATCAAAGGTTCACGGTGGTATTCCCGTCCTATTTCCATTTTGCGGCATGTCCTTTTTTCAAGGTGAAAAGGAAACTTGGCGTGCACTAGATGGAAACATCTATCCCATGCCTCGGCATGGTTTTGCCAAAGATGCAGCTTTCCGGGTACGATCCATGGATCAGTCAGGATTTGAAGTAGAAATGCTCCATGACGATAATTTTAAATCCTTTTATCCCTACGATTACACCTTTACTGTGATTTATCACTTTCTTGAACTTTCTCTTCAAATTAGTTTGGTTCTTGAAAACGAAGGAAGGATTCCCATTCCATGGTCTGCAGGCTTACATCCCTATTTTCAGGTTCCTTGGCGTAAAGACCTAACCATGGATGACCATCTTCTAAATCTAAGTGCTAAAAAAACTTTTCAATACCAACTGGATGGAACCTTAGTTGATAATCCGAAAAGTAACTACCCAGTACCTCTTGGTGATGAAAGATTAATCAATCGGGTATATTATCAGTTGGAATCACCAGATGCGGAGATTTCTCTCCTTAATGGCGAGGAAACCATCCGTATCAGTGAAGCAAGCTGGAGCGGCAAGGGGTCGCGTCAGTGTTTCGTTTCATGGACAAAACCCGGTCAACCCTATTACTGCTTGGAACCTTGGATGTCTCCTCCCAATGCTTCGGAGAATAAAACCATGGCATTTGTTTCTCCTGGTGCCCGAGAAGAATTCACCATTGAGATAGAACTGGCGTAGGTATGTTTTTAAACTTTGGGAATAGCGGAAAGAACACTGTCCCATAGTTCAATTCTTGCCCTTACACTATATTCAGCGGCTTTCTTTGCCTCCTCTATTTTGATGGAGTCATTATCCGTAAGAAATGAAACCAGATTGTCCGCCATTGGACCATGCTGCTCCCCATCTAAATGAGCGTGTCTTTCCAGATAATAGTGAAAGAGAGGAGCCTGTTTTGAAGTTACCTGACAAGCATCCAAGATTCTTGTAAACATAATTGGTACAAGGTTCTCCCTGCCGTAAGCAAAAGAGGAAGCAATTTCATGAACCTTACCATCGCGTATGGTTTTAAAGGTTGATTCTAGAAACCCCTGCACGGGTGGTGGAGCTATTTTTGCAACCAAAACATCGTCAATCCCACGAGCCTCAACTTCTAGAGTAAAAGCTTTGATCTCTTTTGTGGATGCTCCTATTTCGTCCATTGCCGAGAGATACATCTCGAAGTGACTCGCATACTCGTTGTCAACATCCGGACGGGCTAGATCTGACTCTTCCTCGAGTACAATTTCGTTAATCAGTCTGACAATCTGGGTATTGCGATTAGGAAGCCATGGCGATCCATGCGGAGAAATGATTGCCTGCAAAGACTTTAACAAAGACATAAAATCCCATACCGCATAGACATGCAATTCCATGAAGGCACGGAGTTGATTTAAATTAGTCAATGACTTGAAAATCAAGTGATCATCAAGTCTTTGTTTGTAGTCATTAGAGAGAAAACTCATGAAATAAGAACATTAAATCGACAATCTTTCGCAAAACAAAGAAAGGCTTTGAATGAATAAATGGAAAGTGGCACTCCCGCTGGGAGTCGAACCCAGATCTTCGGTTCCGGAGACCAATGTTCTATCCATTGAACTACAGGAGCAAAGGTTGCATTTATAGAGCTAACAAGTTCTCAAATCAAACTCATTAGAATGAGATATGAGAAAGGTTAACAAATTATATCAAAAACTAAGATAAGAAAATAGTTGGGTAGCAATGACTCCTAGTACAAAGGCAATAAGTAAACCCAAGATTTTACTGAGATTGGACTTTTCATTGATGGCATAATTTCTTCGTCATCCTGAGAAAAAGTATCTTCACTAATCTTTTCTTCCATAAACTGGGACTCAAGCTTAGCTTTTAGAAAAGGGGCTCTTGTCGCCCCAACTATCTCACCAGTTTCTGGATCTCGAAGAATTCTTTTTTTCATAGTCGCAAACTGAGTTACTTTTAAAATCTTCAGAAGTATCGATCAAAAGCCATAAAATTTTGGCTTATGAGTTTGACATCACCTTCTTATTGAGATTGAGTCTCAGTATCAATTGAGATTGAGTCTCAGTATCAACAGTTCGCCAACAATGAAAAACATTCTTAAATCATCCATCAGTTTAATATACATACTATGCCTTACCAATCTATCTGGGGAACCAGAAGGCATAGAAAATACTGACTACTTATCTCCTTTCAATGTAATTGGCAGCAAGGAAGATATTCCGGTTTTGGAAGGTACGGGTTCTGTTCTCGAAACTACCGATCTAAACGCGTTTTTCCATACAGATGTAAATGATATCCTAAAAGAGGTTCCTGGGGTGTACCTTCGGGGTGAAGAAGGATATGGTCTTTTTCCAAACATCAGCTTGCGCGGGGTTGATTCTCATCGTTCTGCAAAAGTTACCATCCTGGAGGACGGCATCCCGTCATCACCCTCTCCCTTCTCGGATCCTGCGGCTTATTATTCTCCCACAGCAGGAAGAATGTCCGGGTTTGAAATCCTCAAAGGATCAAGTCAGATGAAACATGGACCCAACACTACCGGTGGTATCATCAATTATATTTCCACCCCAATTCCCGAGAACCAAAAGTCTCATTTACGGGCTTCATACGGAGAATACAACGAACGAGTTGCTCATGCTTTTTCTGGAGGAAAGACAGAATTAGGTCCGGGAAAATTAGGATACCTTGTTGAGATATTTGATCACCGAACAGACGGTTTTAAAACGATTAACTCACTAGGAAATGCCGTTGGTGATGAGGCTCCGATTTCGAAGAATGATATTACTCTTAAACTCGGATATGAATTTGGCGAAGGGGATTATATTGAATTTAAGGCTGGCAGAACAGATCTGGATGCTGATGTTAGTTACATTGGCTTGAGCCCAGAAGATTTTGCCGCCAATCCCTACCAGCGCTACCACAATACCAAGTTGGATAACATGGACTCTGAGCAAACGCGTTACTACTTGCGCTACCTCAAAGAAATTGATGAGGAAACCACCTTTAAAGCCACTGCCTTTCGTAATGAATTTGATCGGGATTGGTACAAAATCGACAAAGTATTAATTGAAAATAATTCTACCAACCCCGTCGTATTGGAGCCTCAATCTATTGGTAAAGGGGCTTTTGCCAGCTCAAATCACATTAATATACTTAGAGGCTCGGGAGATATGAATGATACAAGCTCATATAGTGGCAATGGACAGGTCATCTACAAGCATAACGATCGAAATTATCAAAACACTGGCTTTCAGGCATCCTTACAGAAGCAGTGGGAAAACCATACTTTTGAATTCGGTGGAAGGTACACCAAAGATCATTACACCTACAAGGATTATACATTAGACGAATATAATGTTTCCAATGCAGACGACGGCACCGCTTCATTGTCCTATGTTTCATCGACTTACGTACAAAAGGGAAAGGAAAAGGACAGGATTTCTAAAGCCTGGGAAACATACCTAACCGACGAGATCCTCTTGGATCGCCTAACGCTTAGCCCTGGCATTCGTTACACATCCGTTGAATACCAGTACAATGGTAAGCAACGAACTGTGAGCGATGTTTTGGCTGGGATTGGTGGAACCTATGACCTAGGAGCACATTTGCTCTTTGCCGGCGTTCACCAAGGCCATGCCTTACCTGGCTACAGTGCAGCCACAAATAGCTTGGATGAGGA
>Ga0181597_10000032_pt1 | contig 139519 bp, 134 predicted proteins | sample 041ome_5_FD_148647 | JGI IMG/M metagenome (GOLD analysis project Ga0181597, IMG submission 148647) | Coastal salt marsh microbial communities from the Groves Creek Marsh, Skidaway Island, Georgia - 041403US metaG (spades assembly) | ecosystem: Environmental > Aquatic > Marine > Intertidal... | reverse complement strand
CCTTCAAGATTAGATCTCCCTTGAGCTTTAAGCTCCCTAAAGTGCCGTTCAAGACTAGGACGTTGATAGGCTGGGTGTGTAAGCACAGTGATGTGTTGAGCTAACCAGTACTAATTGCACGTGAGGCTTGACCATATAATCACAAGCTTTTGAGAAGCTTCAAAAGACCAGGTTATATGTGAAAGCAACAACCAATAGACACAACAAGCACAAAGTATGAGCAAGCTTGAAAGTATTCAAGCGTACAGTACGCAGGGTCAGAGCACTTTCGCAGAAAGCGCAAAAGTGGTCCGACCCGTGGCAAAGCCTGATTTTTGACTCTCCGGATTTTTAATTTTTACTATTTGTTTTGTAAATTGAAGAACAAATAGTTTTACAGCTTTGCCTGACGAAGATAGAGAACGTGAACCACCTGATCCCATACCGAACTCAGAAGTGAAACCGTTCATCGCCGATGGTAGTGTGGGGTTTCCCCATGTGAGAGTAGGACATCGTCAGGCTTCAAATTAAAAAAGGCCCACCCCAAAAAGGGGTGGGCCTTTTTGTTTTTTGGATACGATATTCTTCTGCTAATATCTACTACCCGCAGGGTTACTTTGAACTCATTGGAAAATAACCCGTTATGAAAACTAAAAAGAAAACCCGAGGACGTTGGTTCTGGGAAATGTTTGTGTTGCTATTCGCCATAGTATTGTTGAGCTCTTTGACAGTAATGGTTTTTATTGCTGCCATGGGCTGTGGTTGGAGTGGTAGTTGTTCGAAGTACGGATTTGAGGTTTTATTGTTTCTGGCCTTTTCGTCAATTGCCGCTTTCATCTGGTTCCTGGTTAAGCTTATAAAATTTCTGTTTGGCTCACAGAATTCCTCTCAGCCAATTAGCGATACCGATGACTCAGCACCATTAATTAAATAAAACACCCATCATAAGGGTCGATCCTGGTCTCGTTATATAGAAGTGACCCCCTGTTTTTGATGATTTCATCATACTTGAGGTTCTTTATACTGCCAGCTTGTGTAGGGCTTCCTAACTAATTGTATCTATTAGAAAAAATGAATCTGCGATCTTTCCCCAGCACCATTCCAATTGCCCCCATAAATTAGTATCATGCCGCACCGTTTTTTCCCAAACAGACAACTAATCCAAGAGCAGCGCAATGAATGATTTATCAAAATATAGAAACATAGGTATTTTTGCCCACGTTGATGCAGGTAAAACAACTACCACGGAACGAATTCTTAAATTAACCGGCAAAATCCATAAAACGGGTGAAGTGCATGATGGGGCTGCTACAACAGACTTCATGGCGCAGGAGCAGGAACGTGGTATTACTATTCAGTCGGCTGCAACCACTTGCTTCTGGAAAGATCACAGGTTAAATATCATCGATACCCCGGGGCACGTTGATTTCACGGTTGAGGTTTATCGTTCTCTTAAAGTACTGGATGGCGGTGTTGGTGTGTTTTGTGGCTCAGGTGGTGTTGAACCCCAGTCAGAAACCAACTGGCGCTATGCCAATGATTCAGAAGTATCGCGGGTAATCTTTGTTAACAAGCTTGACCGTGTCGGTGCTGACTTTCTCAGAGTTGTTGGGCAGGTTGAAGATATCCTTGGTGCCAACCCGCTGGTTATGGTTTTACCCATTGGACGTGAAGAAGAATTTATCGGTGTTGTTGATATTCTAACGCGCAAATCCCATATCTGGCCTGATCCAGGTAACCCGGAAAAGTTTGAAATTGGTGATGTTCCGGAAGACATGGTTGACCTGGTTGAAGAGTGGCGCGAAAAATTAATTGAAACCGCAGTTGAGCAAGATGACGAAGTGATGGAAGCTTATCTGGAAGGTGTAGAGCCTTCGGTTGAGGATCTTAAACGTTGCATTCGTAAAGGGACAATCGCGCTGGATTTCTTCCCTACATACTGTGGTTCTGCATTTAAAGATAAAGGCATCCAACTGGTTCTGGATGCAGTTGTAGACTACTTGCCTTGCCCTACTGAAGTTGATCCTCAGGATTTAACCGATGAAGAAGGTGAGCCTACTGGTGAAGTTGCTACGGTTTCTGTAAGTGAGCCACTACGCGCATTGGCATTCAAGATTATGGATGACCGTTTCGGTGCGCTGACCTTTACCCGGATTTATTCTGGAGTGCTGAATAAAGGCGATACCATTTTGAACTCATTCACGGGAAAAACCGAGCGAATAGGACGAATGGTTGAAATGCACGCTGATGATCGTAATGAGATTGACACTGCGCAGGCAGGAGACATTATCGCCATTGTTGGTATGAAAAATGTTCAGACGGGTCACACCTTATGCGACCCGAAACACCCCTGTACGCTTGAGGCAATGGTGTTCCCGGATCCCGTTATCTCCATCGCTGTCGCTCCCAAAGATAAAAGCAGTGTTGAAAAGATGAGTATTGCCATAGGCAAAATGGTTGCAGAAGATCCTTCTTTCAGAGTTGAAACTGATGAAGATTCAGGTGAAACCATCCTTAAAGGCATGGGCGAGCTTCACCTTGATATTAAAGTTGATATCTTAAAACGTACCTACGGCGTTGAGTTGGATGTAGGCGAGCCTCAGGTGGCTTACCGGGAAACTATTACCCAGGCTATTGAAGACTCGTATACCCATAAGAAGCAATCTGGTGGTTCTGGTCAATTCGGTAAGATTGATTATCGAATCAGGCCGGGTGAACCTGGAACCGGTTATGTTTTCTCCTCAACTGTTGTAGGCGGTAATGTACCCAAGGAATTTTTCCCGGCGATTGAAAAGGGCTTTGCAAGCATGATGGAAGAAGGCCCAGTGGCAGGCTTCCCGGTTCTTGATGTTGAAATCGAGCTATATGATGGTGGTTTCCACGCCGTGGACTCATCAGCAATAGCATTTGAGTTGGCAGCCAAAGGCGCCTATCGCCAATCCATGGCTAAAGCCGGGCCTCAATTAATCGAGCCAATCATGAAGGTTGATGTCTTCACCCCGGAAGATCATGTTGGTGACGTTATTGGCGATTTAAACCGACGCCGTGGCATGATCAAGGATCAGGATGCAGGGACAACAGGTGTTCGTATTAAAGCAGATGTACCTCTTGAAGAAATGTTTGGTTACATTGGCACCTTGCGTACGATGACATCAGGCCGTGGTCAATTCTCGATGGAATTTTCCCATTATCTGCCTTGCCCTAATTCGGTTTCTGAAACAGTTGTTGAAGCTGTAAGAGAAAGAAAAGCGGCTATGGCCAAGAAATAACAAAGAAGGTTTGATAAAAAAAGCCCCGATAATTTAAATTGCCGGGGCTTTTTTTAACTCGATTTTTATTTTTCCCTATCAAGAATAATGTCGACTATCATTCTCGCTACATTATTTAATCCCCCGTCAGTTTCCTTGTCTTTAATGAGAAGAGGAAAATGCACGAATCCTCCTTTAATCTTTGGCCGATCTGCCAAAAACAACATCAATTTGTAATACACATGATTGCAGACAAACGTCCCTGCGCTCATCGACACCGACGCCGGAATATTTTGCATCTTTAATGCGGCGGCAATTTCCTTTATTGGCAGGGTTGACCAATATGCCGCCGGTCCATCCGGGTCAATCATCTGGTCAACTGGCTGATTGCCTGCATTATCCGGTATCTCCGCATCATCCAGATTGACTGCCAGCCGCTCAATAGAAATCTCCATTCTGTCGGCTGCCAGACCAAGGCAGAGAACAACACCGGGATTCACTTTTTTGATGGCTTTGATCAGGATGTCACCAGCGTCTCCAAACACAACCGGCAGCACCAGTCCCTTGATTTTGCAACCGCCAATGACTTCACCGTCCAGTTCCCGGACGATCAGCTCGGTGGGATTGATCTCATGTTTTCCGAAGGGCTCGAAGCCGGTCAACAAAATGGTTTTGTCAGTTGGAGTATTCATTTAGAAGCGGTATACACAGAAATACATGATGGTGACATTGAACAACCAGATTGCCAGAGCCATCGGCGCCTGAGCCTTGATCACAGCGTTCTTGTCCGGAATCTCCAACAACAAAGCTGGCACCAGGTTGAAGTTCGCTGCCATCGGAGTTACTAACGTACCACAATATCCTGAAAGCATGCCCAGGGCGCCCATGATGGCCGGGTTACCACCATGGGCCACGACGATGAAGGGCAGGCCGATGCCAAGTGTCACTACGGGGAAGGCTGCAAAGGCATTTCCCATGATCATGGTAAACAGGGCCATGGCACTGCAATAGGCAATGACCGCGACCAGCGGCAAGTTCACAGGCAGACTAGCCGCCACAAGTTCCGCTACTACATCACCCACACCAGCGGCGCCGAAAATACCGCCCAGCGCCGCTAACATTTGGGGTAGCAACAGGGTCCACCCCAGAACTTCCAGCAACCGGCTGCCTTCTCTTACCGGTTCATTGATCGGTGCCCGGGTAACCTGCATAGCCATCACCAGTCCTACAATCGTAGCCAGTCCCAGTGCGACCTGGGTGGATTGTTCAGGGAGGGTAATGCTTATGTCACCGATTCTGATCAAGCGGAACAGATAACTGCCTGCAATTACCAGTACAGGAATGGTAATGGCGGGGAGTAGAAGCCGGTTGCCAAGCTGAATTGCCAACGCTGTTCTGGCCTCATGGTCCGGGGCCCCGGCTTCTGGCGCGCCGACTTGTTTCAGCGCTGTCAGGATGACCATGAATGTCACAATATAACCCACCAGCACCGGGGGCATAGCTGGTCCTGCAATGAACAGTAATGCCAGCAAGCCCCAGAATGTTGCGGATCCCCGGCGATGCCGATGACTTTTGTCCCTGACTACCAGAAAAGCCGTAAAGGCAAGGTAAAGGCCGGCCAGAAAGAAAAAATATTCCAGATCAAGCAGCATCGTTACGACTCAATGCGTTCATAGTGACAAGACGGTTGTCCAGGATATGGTTACGCCACCATCCCACCGCCAATACCCACATTGCAGTCGGTAGTCCCCACCAGGCCAGATGTAAAATCTCGACCTGAACCCCCGCGGTATCGAAAAATCCTTTCATTAACAGAACCGGACCGACCGCTACCAGGATGTCGTCGGCAAAAAAATTGCCGATATTTTCACAGGCGGCGGCATGGGCCCGGGTTGCCATGGTTTGGTGTTCATCCAGTTCGCCATGGCGCGCTGCAGCAGCCCCTTCTGCCATGGGGGAAATCAGCGGTCGCACCATGGAGGCATGATTGCCGATCTGCAAACCCAGCATGCTGGTGCTTTCCCGGATCAATTGGTAGAGCATGAAAACTCTGCCGGCAGTAGCAGCACCCGCATGCCTGATGAGCATTGCTGCCCGTTCCTGCAGGCCGTATTTTTCAAGCAGTCCGACTACCGGCATCATCAGGATTACTGGCAGGGTCATGAAGCGGTTATCGATGAAGAAGGTCCCAAGCATTGCCATGATTTCATTGAGACTGAAACCGGCAATTAATCCTGTGATGATTCCTGCTACCAGGACAGATAGCAGGGTATTAAGCTTAAGGATAAATCCCAGTGCAACAACCAGAATACCGATGAGCTTGATCACTAATCACTCCTCCCGTTCAAGAAACCAGGGCGTCGAAAACAAAAGAACTATTAAAGCGGTTGGAGTGAGCTGATTTAAAACCTGGCTCAGTAAAACGAACTATTTAACCAAATTTTTCTTAACAATCAAGCCAATCCGCGCAATCAATTTTCTCGCATTAAAAGGCTTCACCAGAAAATCATCTGCCCTTGAGTTCGGCACTTCAACCTCGGTTTCCACATTATCATCTTCTTTCAGCATAATGGCAGGAAGGAATCATTGCATTCTGGGCAATTGCTCAAAGGATCTACTGCAGGGTGTTTATTGCATTTCATTAAACTGCTCTCTGCTAATCCCGCAGGTTGATTTTTATAATGGTACATTAGCGAAATTCTCTAATAAACGATATGTTAATGGATGTTTTTTCGGGATATTGAAGTGAAAATGATGGCGGCCTGATTGTCTCACTTCTATACTAGTCAGTTCTTAATCAATACAGGGGCTTGCCATGACCCGTCACACAATCGTTTTATTAATGTCAGGACTTTTTCTGTCCATCTTTTTATCGGCCGCCCAGGCTCAAAATAATTACTCTTACAATGAAGCCTGGGCTGATATGCCAGGCGGAGAGTGGCAGGGATCAACTTCATGGGTAGCTGCTGATGGTAATGGCCATGTTCTGGTTATGGTACGTACTGCTCCCTATTTTCGTTTATTCAATCGCGATGGCACTTTTATTCGCGCCTGGGGAGAAGAAGGGCGTTATCGAAACGCGCATAGTGTGACTTTCGATCAGGAAGGTAATGTCTGGGCTACTGGCGCCGCCCGTAATGTAGTAGATAAATACACTATCGAAGGTGAATTACTAATGACCCTGGGGGTTTTGGATGAGGAAGGAGATAATACGTCCCCATCCCTTTTTAACCAGCCCAATCACGTTGCTATTGCTGATAATGGTGATATTTATGTTTCGGATGGCTATCAGAATTCACGCATTATTCAATTCAATAGGGCAGGTGAATTTATGCGTATTATTGGTGGTGAGCTTGGCAATGGTAATAACCAGTTTGATATTCCCCATGGTATCGCCCTGGATTCCCGGGGCAGAATACTGGTCAATGACAGTGGTAACCAGCGCGTATCTGTTTTTAGCCAGAATGGTGCATTTATTGAGTCCTGGTCGGTGCTATCTCGTGGCGGCATCATAGTAGGTGAGGATGACATCGTATACGTGAGTGACGTTAATGCAGGCGCTGTAAATATTTTAAAAGATGGGGAGTTAGTGGGATCGATCAGCGTTGATGCCAGGCCACATGGTTTGGCAGTAGATACAGACGGCACTGTCTATGTCTCTGATGCCAGAGGACAAAAGGTAATAAAAATCAGTAGGGCAGAATAGGGTTTTCTGAGATCGCTTAGCTGGTAGTTTCGCCTTCCAGAAAAGGCTCTTTCTAATCAGAGTCTGGAGTATGCATTTTCTTCTGAATGCCTGCTGTGATTTGAGGGTTTGTCACTACTTCGTAAAATTTCTCATCCACATCCCGGGGTTGTATGGAATCATTTTTCCAAAGTCCAACCTTGCCTTCGCGAATAACCAAAGTGCGTTTCTTTCCGGTTGTATCAGGGTACTCGCCAAAATAAAAAACTTCGGTATTGCCGCCAACTTGTCCTGTGACCGGGGTCATGACAATTTCATTCTGGAGTTTCGCAAAGCCTTCATTGTCCAGCAGGATACCATTCACGTTGTAACGAATCTGTTGTTGCCCTTTTTCTCCCTTGGACTGGTCATCCGCGGCTATTTCCATGACTTCGACATTGAAGGGGTGGTTTTTGATCACTGCTCTTAATTTCCAGGAGCAGGAGGACATCCGGTCGGCATCTCCAATAGCCGATGAAATCATGATCGGTGTTTCACCGTCGTACAGGTAACGCGGCGCATAATCGGCATAACAGACTCCGATGCCCAATTCTATTGGCGGCAGTCCCATCTCTTTTGAATATTTGTTATTCGCACTGACAACTGAAAGCATGGCCTTGGCCATCCCGCAGGCATGTGCAACGGAATGCCAGTGCTGGGGATCATGTTCGTATTCCAGGAAGCTGAGAATAACGGCGTCACCTTCAATAAACACTTTGCCAGCCCCATAAGTGGCCAGAACTTCATTGATAGGCCCGAAAAAACGCAGGCTGAAATAGGATGCCGGGTTGAGGTCTTTTTTCTCAAGCTCATCGGTTACCGTAGTAGAACCACGCACGTCAGCTTTCAATATGGAATGGTGAATTATCCTGGATTCATCATCGGTTATTTCTTTTTCTATGAGTAGTTGGTACAACGTGCCGGCTTGTGAGGACAGTTTTAGTTGATCAGGGTCTGTCAAAATGCTGATTCTGTTGAAAAGGCGATGCGCGAAGCGATATTGCTTCAGGTTCAAACGATACTGGGACATGACAGAAAGAAATTTGACGATGACATCCGTGGTATTTTTTTCAAGTCCGTCTTTTACTTCTCTTTCTGTTTCCTTGAGTGACTTTTCTTCTGTCTTGGTGAACTGATAATCTCTGTTAAGTCTTTTCTGAAAATCCTTGAAATTCAATTCGCCGCCAAGATATTTACTCAGCATAAGTGGATCCATAATCTGTGCGAGTTGCCTGTTGAAAATTTTACGCGTGTAATTGGAGGCGGTTAATTGTTGTAGCAGTTTTTTACTTTCCAGTATGCGGCTGAGATCCTTGATTATGGTTTGCAGGCGTTTGCCGTTTTTTTTGAATTCCCATCCGGCCTTCATGCCTTGCTCGCGTTTGACGATCCTGCCCAGTTCTTCCAGTTTTTCTTCATTGAACAGGTTGGCAATATTGGCGGGGTTTTCGAGCCAGGAAAAATTCTCTGAAATATGATTTTTCATGTCTGGTGAAGGGCCAATATACATTTTGCTTATTTTGAGACCGCCGAGGTCATCGTAAATTTCCAGTTGCGTATTGGAGGCCGTCGAATCTACCAAGGGAGAAAATTCCAGTTCAGGTAACAATTCACTGAACAATCTTTCTATATGCGCATTCAGGTCAGGAAATTCAGACTCATCGCTTGATCTGTTCCAGAGCAGGTATTTTTCAATCAGAAAATTTTCTGAATCCAGATTGGCACTGAGCAACATGGGATTGAACAGGATATCAAGATACGCCAGGTGACCTGGCTCCAGATATTGATTTCTTATAGCGTGCAGGTCCTTTGTTTCAAACTGGCGCAACATGATAAAGAAATGCCGGTTAATGGCATAAAGAATGGTGTTGTAGTGCTTGCTTAGCCAAAACAGCTGATCCTGTGCGCTCAGGGCTTTCCCGGAGCTTTTTGAGCGCAATTCAGACAACTTGCTGCGCATATCCTTGATGAAATCGTCCAGGGTGGTTTTCGTGCTTTCGAGAATAAAGCGGTAAATGGCAAATTGAAAAAAGGTAACCTGGGAGGGTGTCAGATCAGTTTTCACCCGGTTGATCAGCACTTTCATCATGTCGACATAGCTGTCCCGGAATTCCTTTTTATCGTTGTCATTATTCAGGCGCTTTTGGACTGGTGAGGTTTCAAGTACCAAAAATCCATCCAGCAATTTCTTGAAATCAGCACAAAATTTTGGACTAAGTTTGACATCGATGTGGTAGTTATCTACGCCGCGAGGTAGGTCAGAAATGTCCAGCGACAACGTTTCCGGGGTTTTCAGTTCAGAGAGAAATTCGTCAAACATGTAACGTAGTACCAGATATTTTAGCTCAAGGCCGGCGTGCCTTTAATTTACCTAAAAATGTATCGCGACACACTTCAGTCTACAGGATTAAAGCCTAATATACCCTTATCTGGCTACCTAGAGAACCAATGCCTGGCTATTAAATTCAATGAAAAATGATGAATATCAAATAATTTGTTTCCCACCGGCGTGTAGAAAATGCAGTTCAAGTAATTTACAGAAGGGAGATGGTTTTTCACTTCGAGGAGCATGTGTTTGCCGGTATCCCGGTCACACAAATATCCAGTGCCTCTAATGCAGGCGTGAAACCTGTACGGTAAAAAAAGATTGGATATGCCCATCCCGGCCTCGGAGGATGGAATCCTTTTTGAGTCTGAAAAAGTATTAAAACGTTTTTACTGGTTGCGCAGGCCGAGGATCTGCTCGACCATGGCCTCGACAGTTTCGTTGGTCAGATTTGGGTGAGTAGTCATTGGTACATCCCCCCAGTTACCTTCGCCACCTGAAATAATACTCTCCACCAGCTTGGCTATTGCTTCGGAATCTGCCGCATATTTTTCAGCGATTTCCCTGAATGCCGGACCGACAAATTTTTCATTTACCCTATGGCAAACCATGCAGTCACTGCCAGTGAACAGTTCAGGCGTAGTCAAGCCTGCCTGGCTCAGTTCGAGATGCAGGGCTTCCATATCTTGCCGGGTTGATGCGCCAGGCTCAATTTTAAGCAGCACACCATCAGTGTGGTCAGTTAGCAAATAGAGTAGGCCATCAGGCCCTTGGGTGACATAGCGAATGCGTTGGCCCAGTTCTGTGAACATGGCTTCACGCCTTACCTCGCCATTTTCATTAAACACGATACGTTCCAGGTGCCCTGTGCCTGCAATTCGTCCTTCCATCATGGAGGTGACAAAGAGATTGTTTTGCCAGTTGGGGAAACGATCGCCCGTGTAAAAGGTCATGCCTGCGACAGTAATGGAGGGTACCCAGAACACTTCCGGTCGCTGGGTTCCTTCGATCCAGGGCACCTCATTGAAATGGGTGCCATCATAGTCCCGGCCATAAGTAACCAGGGGCCAGCCGTAATTTGCCCCGGGTTGGAGGATGTTGACCTCATCGCCGCCCTGGGGACCGTTTTCCAGCTCCCAGATTGCACCTGTTACCGGGTGCACAGCAAAATCCATGACTGAGCGGTTACCCCAGGAAAAGATTTCCGGCAAGGCGCCTTCAACTGCGTAGTAGGGGTTATCCGCTGGGGCCGTGCCATCATCATTGATTCGCAGGGTCTTGCCGATGTGTGAATTGAGGCTTTGAGGTTTTTCGCGTTCGATACGATGGGAGGAACCAAAGATATAAGTTCCATCTGGCAGGAACATTCCTCGTGTCGATGCACCTCCGGGATGTTCATCCCAGGCATCCGCTACAAAAACATCTTCAAGATCGACAACAAGGTTGCCATCCCAGCGTCCTCTGGCCACTGCTGTAGTCATCCAGAGGCTGTCACTACCGTCAGGATTATTTCCCGACTTTAAATAGGTGAAATACACCAGAGCATTGTTGGAAAATTGGGGATGCAGGTTGATATCAAAAAGTTGTGCCAGCGGAAATGCATTGCTGAGGTCGGCGACAGGAGAATCCTGTAATTCGCCATTCCTGAAGAGCCGAACCAGACCTGTTCGCCGTTCAGTGATAAGAATATCCCCTAACTCACTTTCATTGGCAGCAGTGCCAGGGATAAATACCATGCCTATGGGTTCGTTGATGCCGCGGGTGACTACCGAAATATTGACATTGTCCTGCTCAAAAGTTTCAAAACTCCAGGGGCCATTGCCCAGAGGATCCGGATAAAACTGTGCAGAAATCGATGAGGCGGTCAGGCACAGTGCCAGCAGCAGTAAATAGTAAAAGCTGTTGAGAATATTTTTCATACCTTTATCCCTGTGCTCAAATGCCAGATTATTATTCCGGTGAATTTGCTGCTGTGACTTGTTGAACCAGTGTGTTGAGGAATATCTGTTCAAATTCGTTGACATGCTCCACGTAACCCTCTGGATCCAGAAAAGGGTTGGGGTCACCTGGCTTCCTGTTTTCAAGTTTTGCGTATTTAGCATCGAGTCCATAAAACACACCATGGGAACTGACCCAGACCTGTGCCGGAATTTCCCTGGCTTTACGGTAAGTCTGCTGGATGTCACTGGCAATTTCCGGATAATCCTCATTTCCTACATAGCGCAGGAACTGACCATTAAGGCTGCATTCGATAAAGCCATAATAGCTCTGACCGTCTTCTTCCAGATCAAGACTCCAGGCCAGGCAGCCTTCTGTGTGACCTGACTGCACATGGGCAGTCAGTGTCGTGCCTCCTAATGACACAGTGTCGCCCTCATCTACGATACGGTCGACAGGCTGTTCCTTGCCGCCGGGTGTGTCAAAGGCCTCGTGGTAGGGCAATTCAAGTCTGCCAACAAGGACTTCAGCGCCTGTCATTTCCTTGACCAGGGCATCACCTTCTATGTGATCTGGATGAGCATGCCCGCTGATCAGGATTTTGATGTCACTGAAATCAAAACCGAGTTGTTCAACAGCGGCTTTTATCACGGGAACGGAGCTTTCGTAATTGCTGCTATGCAGGATATGTCCTTCCGCAGTGGTAATCAGAAAAGAGGATAATTGGGCGGTGCCCACGTAATAAAGGTTGTCCATTACCTTGTGCGGGGGGAAAGGGTCATTCCATCCGGGTGGCTGGGCTAGCGTAATGCTGGACACAAGAGTGAGAAGTACACTAACAGCAAAACTGCTGGATAAAGATTTCATCATTGAGGTTCCGTTCCAGAAAAAGATTTTCAGCCGGGCTGAATGAGCGATCAGTCTCGTCGACTGCCACCCAAGTCCAGGGTTCGGCCGTCAGGGAATTCAATGCCTCTTGAATTCATTCGCAAAGAGCCATCTTTTGCCTGGAAGCCGGTGACTTTAATACGAGTGCCTGGTGGAAGCGATTCCCGGTTCCAACCCAGGCGCATCAATACGTTAGGTGATCCGCCCTCAACCTGCCATTCTTCTGTTTCGCCATTTTCATTTTCAACGGCAAAACTTAGCCAGGAATGAGGATTAACCCAATGCATCTCAACTACTTCACCTTCCAGGGCAACTTCTTTATTGGGGTCAAATTCAGCATAAAAGGAATGATGAGCAGCTACAGGTAAGCCTATAGTTAAAGTTAATACGGCTAAGAGTAATTTTATTTTCATGTTCATGTTCATTGGGTCCTCCTCAGAGTTTCGATTGGGAAATTGTTAGTTGTTTAAGGAAGCTCTGATTAATTATGAATAGTTTCAGCGTGATCAGGAGCGTGCCATCGCAAGGCGCAAGCCGAAGGCCGGGGTTGGTTGTCCCTGGCGAGGCTTGTAACACCGCGAGTGTGCGCTCCTGAGTGCGCCCTGCGGGGCTTACAGAGGTTCCCGTGCTCTGCGTTGCGCTTTCTCGACAGGTTACCGACATGCCTTCGAAAACGCGCCTTAATCACGAAATCCTCTGTAAGCCTGAAGCTGTTCATAATTAATCAGAGCTTCCTTAAGTTATTGACCTGGGTCATCCAGGCCTAACAAATCCCAATACAAAAGCTTGTCAGCAAATTCCACACATTTGTGCTCATGGATCTGGGCATTTTCTTCAACAAGTCGATACAGCGGCATCTCTATGGTCCAGGGCTCAGAATAGGTCTGTGGATCGTTGAGAGTCGCCTCGTACCAGATATGGTTGGGACCAAGCAGACTGAAACGTTCCGTGACTACCAGTTGATTGCTGTAATGATTGCCAGCACGGTCAAGCCAGGTCATGCCATTCTGGTTTAAAGTCGTTACTACAAGGGTGTTGTCTTCCCAGACACCATTGGATTTTCCCATCCAGGCATCAAGGGGTAAGCCGCCGGTTTCGTTCATGTGAATGACACGCTGGGATGCAGCAAAAGGGTAGACCATAAACAAGTCATCATCCTGGCCGCCCTGGAAGATCTGGAACGGGATATCGTGATAAGTAGCGCGGGGAATGCCCAGCATAAAGCATTTTGCTTCCGGGTCTTCCTGGGGCCAGTTGGCCAGGTTTGTATCTCTTTGTGCCAATGCTTCTGGCAAATAGGGAATTTTCCCGCCACCTTTCAAAACACTGTTGCCGGCAGGAATCGCTGCAATTGCACCCATCGCCCAGAAATCATCCAGGGCCTGGGCCGAATGGGCTTCAAGGTTCCATTGGGCGGTATTAATGGCTTTCCACACGCCATTCAGATTGGGGCGACCTTCCAGCATTGGGATTGCTGGCTCCTGGGCAACTGGTTCCTGAACCTGTAACTGTTCTTCTTGCTGTGAACAGGCTGTGACCAGTACTGCGGTCAGGATAATGACCCCGATGAATTGAACTTTCATCAATCCGCTCCTTGTTTTTGATTGCATAATGTCTGTCTTGTGAACGTTGTGAGATTAACACACGTCTTTGGAAAGTTGGAACCGGGATATCCCATGATTGATCTGGGTCATTACGCCGCTGGAGGAAATGCACATACACGGAAAAATGTTGTAGGATACCTGGTCACAAAGACAGTTACAGGTTTAACAGTTACAGGTTTAAGAGGGGGCAGCAAATGAAGAAAAGTATGCTGGGTTTGGCAATCATCAGCCTCAGTGTGATTTCAGCGCAGATCACAGTGCAAGGTGCTGAAAGTGGTGAAGCCTATACGCCCCCAATGACCTCTTGGGGTGAGCCGGATTTACGCGGTACCTGGCCTATTAATCACCTGATCGGTACACCTCTTGTGCGTGATACAAGTTACGGCTTGAACCGTTACATGTCAGACGAAGAGTTTGCTGAAAGACAAGCCAGTGTGGAAGCACGAGACGACCGTTTCCAGGGTGGCCCGATACCGGTTGCCGATGCTGCAGGCAGGGCAATGCGTCAAACCTCATTAATTATTGATCCACCTGATGGTCAATATCCTGCTTTGACACCCTACGGGCAGGAACTGCAGTCCATGATGCGCGGCTCTTACCATCCTACCCAGACTGTTTTTGACACCATTTCGGATTTCAGTGCCTGGGATCGCTGCATCACACGTGGCATGCCTGTTTCCATGTTGGCCCGCAATTACAATAATGGTGTTCGACTTTTTCAGTCTCCCGGTTACGTAGTGATTCAATTGGAAATGGCCCATGAGGCCAGGATTATACCCACTGGTGATGTACCTCCTCTGGATGGAGAAATCTTAACCTGGTTGGGTGAACCACGAGGCCGCTGGGAAGGTAATACCCTGGTAGTTGAAACTACCAATTTCAATGGCAGGACTGGAAAAACCAGTGCGGGGAATCCTGGTTCACCGCGACCCCTGCAACCAACAACAACAAATCAACGCATTATAGAAAGGTTTACGCGGGTTGCTGATGACGAGTTAGAGTATGAAATGGTGATTGAGGATCCGGAAGTGTTGGCAACTGGTTCCTACACTGTAGCCTACCCGATGTATCTGGATAATGACTACGACATATTTGAATATGCCTGTCATGAGGGCAATACCACAGTACGTTATTACACAGAGACGTCACGATTCGAAAGACAACAGGCGGGCGAATAGTCACTATCTGGCTTTGATAGTTTGTAGAATTCAAGTAGGATTTAAAAAGTTTTTAAGAAAGCCTTAAAGCGATTTTTCGTTAACAAAACTGTTATAGGCCTGGGTTACTTCATTCATTTCTGTTAGCAAGTAATCCCTTAATTCAGGCTCTTCATCGGTCTGGAGTAGTAAATAGGTTTCCCTCAGGGCATCCCTGATGCCAGCGAGATTTCTTTCAACCAGTCGGGCTCTTGAATTTTGTGTTTCCATGTAATTGTCCATATTTGGAACTTCCACCATTTCACAAAACTGACCAACTCCACCATTACGAAGACGAACCATAAAACATTGTCTCCTGGTGGTAGTGGTTCTCATGGTAGGCCCGTACTCACTTAAGGGGTTTTTCAGGATTTGTTGAGCCAGTTGTAGTTTGGAAGAGGCTTCTCCCAGGTGCAGTTTTGCCTGGTGAAAATTCTTACCTTTATAGTCATCAACTGAAGCAAGAAGTCTGAGCTCGGTTTCATATATCTGTACTATATCCGGGATATCATTATTCAAGCCTTCAAGATTTACATCTAAAGCTTTTTTAAATTTCCAGTTTCTAAGTTTTTCCAGAGCATCTACACGCCGTTCATCGCCCACCGGGTAGTTTCTTCGGGCAATATGGAAAAGCAGGTGGGTAGTATCGTCCACGTCTTCCCATTTACCCTGAGCTTCATTGGCAGAAGCAAGTTCTTCCAGTACAGGAATTTGTTGCAGGCTGTTCAGGCCGTTGTTAATCCTGATTGTTTGCAGGGCTTTGTCAAAAGCCACTGAAGCTTCTTCGTATTGGGATAATGTGACCAGTGATGTGGCCAGACCTAAGTAGGCTTGCGCGAGATCATCACTATAGACGTTCTGTGATGCTTGCTGTTCCAGTTCAGCAATAGATTGCTCATATTTTTCTTTGTCCGTGGTTGCCAGTTGCCTGGTTTCTTCATCGATATTTTCCTGGATGGCCTGGCTGAGCTGACTGGCATTTAGTGGCTCTTGCTCCAAACCGGTTTCAGAGTTGGTTAAATCTGAAGGGCTGGAAACAGAATCCGGAGCTTTAGTTGGCGCGATGAGACTGATCTGGGCAGTTACTGGAGATGATAACAGGCAGCCCGCAAAAAGCAGGTTTATGCCAAATGAAAATATTGCCTTTGGTTTCAATGTGGACGGAAACATGATGTTGTTCTCGTACAGACTCACTCAAACAGTTAATCCGTGGCAAATAAATATATCATATATGACGAAGTTTCAATCTCAATCGACCCTGAATGGGTGGATTTATTGCATTGAGTAGAATCAGGGTTTCCAGACGGGGTGTAGAATCAGAAATACCAATCGTCCCTGAGTCCGATTTTTTATACACTTACCTTCTTACTATGATTTCTGAAAATAATGTTTTAACGGAGTGCAAAAATGAGTAGCAAAGTTGCAGTAATAGGCGCCAGTGGCAATATCGGTACCAAAATAACCAATGAGCTATTAAGCAGAGGATGTACAGTTACAGCTATAGCCCGTAACCCGGAAAATATCGCAAGCCGTGAGGGAGTAACTGCTGTGCATGGCGATATGCTTCATCCTGAGGAGCTGGCAGAAACCTTGAAAGGTCATGATGCAGTAATTTCAGCAGCACCTTTTGTTACCAATGAATCGGAAAAATTATTCTCGGCGGTGCGCAATTCCGGTGTCAAACGCTATTTGATGGTTGGTGGGGCTGCTTCACTGCTCAATGACCAGGGTGTAAAGGTGTGGGATACATTGCAAGGGGTGGGGATACCAGAAGCAGTTCTGGCCAATATCCAGGAAGGTATCCGGGCTTTTGACCTGCTCAAGCAGGAAAGCGATCTTGACTGGACCTTTTTCTCACCGGCCGTAATGATCGGTCCAGGTGAACGTACCGGCACTTTCCGTCTTGGCAAAGATAATGTGGTTGCTGATGAAAACGGCGACAGCAAGATTTCCTACGATGACTATGCCATTGCTTTGGTAGATGAGCTGGAGCAGGGCAATAACATCAAGGGCCGGTTTACTATTGCTTACTGATCTGAATAAGCTTTCAGAATTTCGAAAGCCTTAAATAACAATAAAAATCATCAGGAAAATGGGATACCGCAGTGGTAACCAGTAATTACCAGGTTTGAAATTTCTGCATGAATATTTTGCAGTATGAAAAAAGGGAATGAAGCCTGAAACTTCATTCCCTTATATATTGCACCGGAAAGTTATTGTCTGATCAAAAATCCTTGCCGCTGCCCTCCCTCAACTTCACCCTGCATTGACATGATCTCCTGGATCATTTCGACCTGCATTTGTTGCTGTTCCAGATAGCCCTCAACAATGGCCAGTTGGTCATCATCCATAGTGCCCTCGAGTTGCCCCAGAATGTTGTCATACGTTTCCGGTTGGGTGGAAAAACCCTGTGCTTGAGTTCTGATGCTGGTAGTTTCTGCTCCTCCAGGATTTGATCGTACGTCGGCAATTACCATGCCTGGGCCGCCAAATCCGCCGGCTCCGAATCTACCAAGTTCCTGCGATAAGATTTGTGCCAGCACGTTACGATTTTCTTCTGTCAGTCCCGGTGTTTGTGTTGCCAGCTGCGTTCTCATGGCCGTTTCTGCCTGCTGTTGCATTCTTTCTTCTTCCTCATCCTGATAGGTATAAAACTCATCCATTTCGCCAGGGGTGAGAAAGCTGGCCAGGGCATCTTCCATGTTGATGCCTGCCATTTCGGACTGGAATTCATCCAGAGTAATTTCACCAGTGGCCACCAAAACTCTCAAATCATTTTGTCTGCGGATAACGTCAGACATCAGCTCATTGAGCTGTTCCCGTTCCTCGGTATTAAGATCCAGGCTGTTTATAAAGCGGCCGTACCTGTTATTAAGCATCATGCGCGATCCGATTTCACGCACGCGTGGAGAGTTCATGATTCTGGCGATAGGCCTGTCTGATTGGGGGGAGTCTGCAGACTGGGCATAGTCCTGTCCGTCCTGGTTTTGCAATTCATTGATTTCTTCCCTGGCCAGGGCCAGATCCCGTCTGGCGAAACTCAAGCGGTTACGTAAATCCGCGATAGCCAGCTCAAGTTCATCCATGTCCTGATCAAATATTTCCGCTTTCAATTCCCCGAGGTGTGTTTGCCTCAACAAGTCTGCCTGTAATTGCTGAAGTTCGCGATATTGATAGCTTGAATAGACAGCAACCAGCAAAGCCAGTGCCCAGCCCAGAATGGAAAAATGCTTGCTCATCGAATAATTCTCCCAATAAATGAATAACCGAGTTCAGTAACAACAAGGTTTACAATGTATTAGACGGTTAATTGCGTTGTAAGGTTCAATGAACCCGAATTTTGTCCAATGCTCTTGCAACTGTAGATCCTGTTTTTCTCACAAAGATTGCAGATTTTTTACGTGTTTCTTAAACGCGCCAATTTATTCTGAAGCGCTTTTTCTTTTACCCAGCCTTCCGCCTGTTTTAACCCAAGTACATAAATCACAACCAGTACAACCAGACAGACTACGCCCAATACTATATGAACACTAAATAAGGCATCCCATTCCCACAAATGAATATTAATCATTTTCCATGAATCGGTTGGGATGCCGCCAGTTAGTCCATAGCCAATTGCTGTAATATCTTTATTCCACCAGGGTGCAAACATGTTGATGAATGCGGCGGCGCCAATTCCAAGGAAGCCCCAACGCAAAGCACCTTTATATATCTGGGTATCCTTGCCAACATAAAAAACTGCCATGAGAAAGGTGGCCAGGATCATCCCCATGGCATCACCTCCCATGGTGATATACATGTCTGCTTTACCCAGGGTGATGACAAAAGTGCCGTAGACCTGAATCATTAAAATGATCGCTATCAAAAACAGCCATGCCGGCTGTTTGTTTTTCAGTCCATATCTGGCTAGCGCACCCAATCCAATAAGCAAAATCAGGGATGAGAAATAACCGCGGTTTTCAGGAGTCAAAGTTTTCCAGAGCGTGGGAATGGAATTGAAGCCGCATAGCCATCCGGTAATGGCATGTCCCAGTTCATGGACGGGCATGGCAAAAAATATTCGCTGCATGCCGGAGAGAAACCCGGTGATTTGTACAAATAACGCAATACAAAGCATCGATGGCAAGGCAAGGAGGCAAACTGCTTTTTCAAATGCGGGGTCTTTAACGGGAATAGCAGATTCAACTGAATCTGCTGGTGTGACTTCAGCTTGAGTTGCTTCGAGTATGTGGGTGGGTTCAGCCTTGCCTTTGGATTTTATGGCTTCAGCTTTCGCATAATCCGCACCACATTGAGGGCATATAGGCCCCGTTTGTTTCGGCGCTTCACACCAGGCGCAGGTTGCAGCCATGAATCAAACTCATTGATTGCTAGAAACTGAAAATGTCTTCTGCTTTAGGCCGTTCCATATCCTGTTCAAAATACTCTTTCCAGAGTTGGTCCCAGGGCCGACCATACATGTCAGGAATTTTATATTCAATGACATCGCCGGGATTTACGGGTGAAGCTTTGCCGTCAATGGGGAAAATGGTCTGAATGCATTCAACAAAAACATAGGGTGTTGCTTCAGGATCATCAAATTCGTTTTGCTTGATATAGTTCCTGACTATCCTGATCGGCTCAACGAGAGCTTCGGGGTCATAGAAAATAGCTTCATGGTTCAGGCCAATGAAATTTCCTTCATCGTCCCGGTTGGGTGAATAGATTTCGATGGTTTGGAGCATATTGGAATGATCAGGCGCGGCATGGGTTTTCCAGCCCTGGATATTGGATGTCCAGGTAATCAGTACATCTTCATCCCAGAAACCAATGGTTTCGCCATACCATCTGGGCACGTCTGCGCCCAGTCGGGGAACCAGCCCTTCCATATTGAATTCACGTCCTATGTGTATATTGGTAATAAAGTTTCTGGCAACTCCAGCCAGGATTTGCACCATATTCGGAGTAACCATGATGTAGTTTTCCCAGATTGCCGCTTCGTGCCAGCGTCGCATAAAGCCTTCTGGCCAACAGTACTGTGAAGGCCATTGCGCGGCATTGGTATTGGCATGGTGATACGCTTCCTGGACAAAACGAGTCTGGTACTCCTCAGTCAATAACGAGAGGATAGTAGGAATCTGGTTATGGCGCGCCCGGTACCAGTAATAGTTGTTTGGTGTTCTGCCAGGATGCATATAAATCCCGTTCATTTCACCCGGGACTGTGGCATAGGTGTGTTGGGTGGGGCCGCCTCTTTGCTTTGTCTCTTCCATCAGCGCTTCATAATGTTCCTGGGCAGTTCCGAATGAGTAGGGGCTGACAATAGCTTCACGGGGATAGTCCCGGTCACAATATCCCCAGGCCGCAGAAGTTGGCGGATTTTCTCCAATCAGAGTGCCGCGGTTACCGCCCCAGATATCTTCCAGTGCTCCTGAGGTATTGCAGCGAAAGTAACGGGGGTCCATCCACAACTCGCGGTCGGCATAAAAGTCGTCTGAAGTAAAAAGATCTCTTTCCAGAGGCTCTATACCAGGAGGTGTTTGGCCAGGCTCAGCGGAGCCGGTAAATCGGCGTTCGCGCTGATCGAGAGTATTTGGAGCAGGCATGACCCGAGTAGTTGCCCCGGCAAAATCGTAAGTATTGATATCAGCAACCATTGGCGCGCCACGACCGACACTGACAAAATCAATTTGCGCTGATTGCTGGGCTAAAGAAGGCAGGCTGGCAAAGATCATGAAGAAAAAAACAAAGCCAGGGTTGCTGATGTCAGATTTCATGATCTTGCCTTTCCGGATTCTAATTTTTGTTTAGAAGATAGTGACCAGCCCTTTTATTCAGCGGCTAATCAGCAGCGGTTACCCTGCCAATTTCATCACCATTTGGAGTTCGCAATGCAGTAACGTAGCCGCCATCATTGCCATTTCGCATTGGCGCGATTCGAATAGTGACGGTATCTCCAACAGTGAACATTTCAGGCATTAAACCCTGACGACGCATGTTATTTCGGCTATGGCCTTCAAATTCAATATCCCGTGTGCCACGCGCGTCATCTGTTACCTCCAGAATAAGGCGCATGTGAGGATTGGCAAAACGTACTTCTTCCACAGTGCCGGAAACGAGAACAGTGTTGCCAAAATCAAATTGTGCTGCGGAATGATGGCCATACACTGTGGAGCCTATAAATAATGTAAAAAATAAAGTTGTAAGTTTGTTGAAAGTTTTCATTATCTTCCTTTGTTCCAAATTTGATATTTTTGAATCTGATGTTTAGTAGTGATTATTCCTGAATCGATTCCAGGCCAGCCTCTTCATAAAGCGCTTTCATCTCGTCGAGCCAAAGAGGTTCAGTACATTCGTAGGTAAGTACGTGGTAATCCGGGAAAGCTTGCCATCTTTTTGTTGTCATAAATGGTTCTTCAAGCCAGAGAGGGTCAATCATCGTCAAATCTGCCGCAAGTACGCGAGTGCCATCTGGTAAAGGCTCATCAAAATAATATTCTTCCCTGATTGTTGCCTGGTCACTGTGAGGATAGCGAGAGTCGACTTGAGTTTTTAGTCGGGTAGTTTCAACAATCAGGCGATCACCTTCCCAATGTGCTGTGGAGTAACCATTTCTTTCCGGGAAGAAATCATTCGGGTTTTCAGCTTCATCACCAATGTAAAGTCGTCTGATTTCATTGTGGGCTTCATAAATAACGAAGAGCTGTTCGGGACGCTGAATAATTTCCATAGGGTAGCCGCCAGAACCAAGCATTGAAGCTGGCATACCTGAGCCTACACATGAATTACCTGCGCCATGATTCGTGCCTTCAGTTATTGAAATGAAATCCTGGCGTGCTTTTGCTGCCTCTGCAGTGAGCTTCATTTCACCTAACTGTCTACCAGAAGCTCCTGCAGCCCCTGGGTTGCCCCGGTAGGTTGTCCAGGCACCTGAAAAGTCAGGTCTCTCTGCGGCAAGCAGTAAGCCTGGCAAAAATAAAGCGCTGCTGAAAATAAAGACTAAAAAACTTTTGCTGAAATCTGTGAAACTTTTAGGCATGTTTCCTCCTGAATAATTGAATTCTGTGTAATGCCTGAATAGCTATTATAGACACATCAGGAAAGGAATCTGAAAGAAGAAGTAAGAAGAAAAAAAGGAAAATTCTCTTCACACAGGCGAGTGCCTGTGTGAAGAGAAATTATACTGTAAGGGTGCTTAAACTCAGGAACCCTCAGGCCATACAAAATCAGGTCGCAGACCTTCATAAGATGGGCGGCCATCGTCGGAGTCGCCTTCTGCAAAGGCATGGTAGGTAGCTGCCGGGAAGTCGGCGGAAAAGCCCATGAGATTGGGCACAGCTACGCGAATACGGCCTTCCTTGTCGTCCAGCATGATGGGTGTACCGCAATCGGCGCACACACATAACTCCAGAGGTCCGTCAGGATTTTGATCGTTGAACGGTATTCTGTTCAAGCCGCCTTCGTTATCAACAGCAAAATCGCCGTGATTAAAAAAGGCAACATGCGTAGTGTCCTGGCCTGTGACTCGCTTGCACACAGAACAATGACAGGTATGGTTGTCGATAGGGTCGTTATCAGATTGGGTGTGGACATGTTCACACCCGCCTTCATATTTCGCCATGGTAAATCCCCTTGGGTTGTTGTTATGGTTTTTGTAACAGGTAATGGAAAAGTATATGAACCGTTGCCTAACAAAGACAACACTTTTCTAATTAATTTTTCATGATGGTAGCAAGCGGCATATTATATAAATACGATAATGCCTAATTAATCGTTTGATTTTCGCGAGTTAGCTTTGTGTCACTGTACGTTTAGAGTCATCAATATATTTTCAGGTGTTAGAAAAATTTCCAGTCTTTTCCTGAGTTTTGGCGGGTATTTTGACTGGACGTCGATGATTCTGCTGTTTATGCTTGCCCATCTATTTTCATGTCAACGCTGTCGTATCAATTATCAGGATTAAATTATGCTTAGAATTTTCAAAGTAATCGCCGCTTCCATTGTCATGCTGGCATCATCCATATCAGTCGCCGCTGAAGCGGAATATGTCTCCATTGATATGGAGATTGACATCAACAAGTCTGCAGAAGAGGTGTGGGCTGCTGTTGGTGATTATTGTGATATTGCTGAATGGGGTGGCCTGGATTGCGAGATCACTTCAGGTGAAGGCGGTATGGGAACAGTGCGCGTATTGTTGGGTGGCCGGATTGTGGAAATCCTTGTCGCTCAAACCGAACTTTCTTATGGCTACACTCAACCGGTTCAGGATGGCCAATTTTACAACTTGTACCACGGCTTCATGGAAGCCAAACCTGTTTCATCGTCATCATCGAAAATGCTCTACACCCTTGTTTATGATGTCTCTAACCTGGAAAACCAGGCAGCCAAGGACGCAGATGTTGCCCGTCGCCGGGGAATGTTTGAGGGTATGCTGGCAAACATGAAAGAAATAGCTGAATCACAGTAAGAACACTACTTATTATCTAACCAGTTGCTTTACCTGAAGTATGGGCCGCTTGGCGGAACCTTCTTTATTATGCGGTTGGTTTTATTTATCAACTTTTTTAAAAATCATCTATTCCAGGGGGAACTAATGATCCGTAACCGTCTACTTCTACTACTTTTCTTTGTGGGACTTGCAAGCTGCTCGCAGTCGGAAAATGAAACAGACCAGGCAGGTGCGCAAGCTGGTGGTACATCTGCTGCGCAGTCAACTGCGGGGGCTGCAACTGTCGCAGCCAATGTTTCCTATGAGCGCCTGTTGAATGCGGACAGTGAACCCGGACAGTGGATGATGAAAGGCGGCACCTACGAAGAGCGTTATTACAGCCCGCTTGATGAAATTAACCGGGACAACATCGACCAGCTTGATCTTGCCTGGTATGCAGACTACGACGTAAACCTGAGTCAACAGGGTACGCCCTTGTATGTTGATGGCGTTATCTATGTATCAACAGCATGGAGCATGGTCAATGCTTTTGATGCCCGCACAGGTGAATTGCTCTGGCATTATGACCCTCAAACTAACCGCGAAATTGTTACCAAGGTCTGTTGTGGCGTTGTGAATCGCGGAATCGCTGCCTACGAGGGCAAGATCTACCTGGGCACGCTGGATGGCTATATTGTCGCCATCAATGCGGATTCTGGTGAAGAGGAATGGCGCAAGCTTACCGTTGATCCTGATATGTCCTACACGATTACCAGTGCTCCGCGCATCATCAAGGGACAGGTGGTGATAGGGAATTCTGGAGCAGAGAAGAGTGCCAGGGGTTATATCGGCGCCTATGACGCGCAAACAGGGGAAGACTTGTGGCGCGTTTATACGGTTCCTGGTAATCCGGAATTGGGTTTTGAAACGCCCCAGATGCAAATGGCCGCAGCAACCTGGAGTGGTAGCTGGTGGGAACTGGGTGGTGGTGGCACTGTCTGGGATGCAGTTATTTATGATGAAGTAAATGATCTGATTATTTTCGGTACTGGCAATGGTACGCCCTGGGATCAACGAGCCCGTGACCCTGAAGGTGGTGACAACCTGTTTGTTGCTTCTCTGTTGGCAGTTGATGCCGACACAGGTGAGTACATTTGGCATTACCAGACAACCCCGGGCGATACCTGGGACTACGACGCCATGAGCCCCATGATGCTGCTTGATCTGGAAGTTGATGGTGAGCAACGTCATGTCGTGGCCCAGCCAAACAAGAATGGTTTCTTTTATATGCTGGATGCAGGAACAGGTGAACTGTTACGTGGTTATCCTTTCACTGAAGTTAACTGGGCCACCGGTATTGATATGGATACTGGACGTCCTATCGAAGTCCCTGAAGCGCGTTATGATCACGAAAATATTTATAACCTGGCACCAGGTGTGCAGGGTGGTCATGGCTGGCATGCCAATGCCTGGAATCCGGAAACCGGGTACATCTACATCGCCACTCAGCGTGCTTACTTTGTCATGAAGAGCCTTGAGAATTTTGAGCCAAATTACAGCCCTACAGGTAATAATCTCGCCATCGACATGAGCGCCAGTTTTACCTACTTCCGGGATAATCCTGATGCACCTCGCGAATTTGTCGGCTACGTGTCCGCCTGGGATCCGGTTTCCGGAGAAGAAATCTGGCGCAGTGAAGAAAATGGTGGACCAACAGGTTCAGTGATCAGTACTGGTGGGGGCTTGGTATTCTCAGGTGGCGGCAATAACACGAATGAATTCCGCGCCTACGATACAGTAACTGGTGAGAAGTTGTGGTCGTTTGATACTCAGACCGGAATGGTTGCTGCGCCTATTACTTACGAGCTTGATGGCAAACAATATATTGCAGCCAGTGTAGGGATTAACCAGGCAGGCAATTACTTTGCTCCAAACTATTCTCGCCTGCTGGTATTTACTCTTGGCGGTGAGGCGCAATTACCCCAGCCTCTGACCTATACACCCAGAGAATTGAATCCTCCCGAACTGCTCGCCAGCGCAGATGTTGTCGAAGCAGGCAGCTCTGTCTATGGGCAGCAATGTGTTATTTGTCACGGCATAGGTGGACAGCAAAGGGGAGCCAACTTCCCCAATCTGCTGGTTTCTCCCATGTTGCATAGCCAGGAAGCCTTTGACCAGGTAGTGCTTGAAGGCATACGCGCAGACAAGGGCATGGTGGCTTTTGCTGACCGGATGACACCTGAAGACAGTGAAGCCGTACGCTGGTTCCTGGTATCGCAGGCAACCGATGCATTGAATGCTACACCGCTTGCCCCGCCTGTAGATGTGGAAGCTGCGGAAGACATACATACCGACGAAGAGTGAAGAATGAAGAATGAAGAATGAAGGGTAAGTCCAATTTATCCTGGATTGCCGGCAACTGGAGAGTTGCCGGCAATTTGTTTTCACAGATTGGTAATCTTTTCTCATTCACTATTTGCCAATTGATTCAGGGCAATTACACCTAATGTAATTCCTTATAAAATTTGTGGTTGAAAACCAAGGTTTTATGAGCGACTTTCAGGTGAATTCGGGTGAAGTAGGTGGACAAAGCCTGCTATCTCCATCAGAATTTCTCCTCTAAAGTGTATATTCATAATTTTTGAGGAATTTCCCTCTATAATTTTTATAAATTCAAACAACTAGCGGCATTCAAAGCATGTTCAACGGACTTAAATCAGCATTACAAACAGCATTAATTTGCTCTACACCACTTCTGGCTGGAACTGTTATCGCTGCCAGTGATGATGCCCCCTGGAGCGTGATCGAAAATTACTGTTACCAGTGTCATAACGATGAAGACTGGGCAGGTAGTGTTGCCTTTAACCTGTTATCAGCTGATGAGATTCCCCACGAAGCGGAAGTTTTTGAAGAAGCAATTCGACGCCTGAAAGGTGGACATATGCCGCCTCCCGGCAATGACAGGCCTGCCGAAGAAGAATTGGAAAAACTCGTTGCCTGGCTGGAAAATACCATTGATGCAGAAGCTCAGACACCCCCTGTAGGTAACGTTCCTTTGCGCCGGCTGAATCGCCGCGAATATGAAAATGCTATCCGTGACCTGTTGGGACTGGAAGTCGATGCGGCAGCTTTACTGCCCACCGATGACGTGGAAGGGGGCTTTGACAATAATGCTGCAGCCTTGCAAGTTTCTCCTGCTTTTATAGACCAGTACCTGAATGCTGCCCGTACCATTGCCCACAATGCCATTGGTGATACACGACCAATTCCTATTATGGAAACCTACGGAAGTGTAGCGGACATGATTATCTCGTTGCCCGCCAGAGGCACTCCGGGTACCAGTTCCCAGCAACGCCATCTTGAAGGAATGCCTTTTGGAACGCGTGGCGGTATGAGTGTGCGCTACAACTTCATGGCGGATGGTGAGTATGAATTGAACATCGGTGACCTGGCTCTGGGCCGTGAAGTACCGAATATGGAATTCAAAAATACTGTGATTGCCCTATTAGATGGCAAGGAATTCTTTCGTACTGAAGTAGGTGGCGATGAAGATCACGAGTCCATCGACCAGCTTCAGGCAGATGCGGTTTCTGCCATCAACGCCCGGCTTAAAAATATTCGCTTTAATGCTACAACAGGCCAACACACCATCACGGTGACTTTCCTGCACCGTAGTTTCGCTGAAAGTGATGAGCGTAATCCGATTTCTCCCCTGGAAGGAGGGCAGGATCGAGTGCACAAGTTACATGCACTGCAAGTACGCGGCCCTCTGAAAGTTACTGGTTTGAGTGAGTCAGAACCTCGCAAGCGGATTTTTGTCTGCTATCCCAGGGAAATAGCTGAAGAAGTGTCTTGTGCAGAAGAAATCATTACCAATTTGGCGGAACGTGCATTTCGCCGCCCACTGACCGATGAAGATTTGAGTAGCCTGGTTTCTTTCTATGAAAGCAGTCGTGATAGCGGCGGATTTGAGGCTGGTATCAAGGAGGCAGTCAGTGCCATCCTGGTAAGCCCTCATTTTATCTACCGTGCCGAAGGTGCTCCGGCTCCGGGTGAACGTATGATGCTTAGCGATCTGGAACTGGCATCACGCCTTTCCTTTTTCCTCTGGAGTAGTCTTCCCGATGAAGAATTACTGTCCCTGGCCAATGAGGGCAGACTGAGTGAGCCGGATGTGCTCCAGCAACAGATTGGCAGAATGCTTGCCGATGAGCGTGCGAAAACACTTGTAAAAGATTTTGCCTTCCAGTGGCTGAACCTGGCCAAGCTCGATGAAATAAACCCGAATGGTGGCATGTTTCGCTATGCCAGTCGTTTTCTGGATCCGCGACCCATGTTCAAGGATGAGCTGAGCCTCTTTATTGACAGCATATTACGTAGTGACCAATCGGTAGTGCGACTACTTGATGCAAATTACACTTACCTCAATGAAAGACTTGCAGCCCATTACGGTATTGAAAACGTCAAAGGTAGCGCTTTCCGCAAGGTTGAACTGGAAGATGAATACCGTAAAGGTCTGTTGGGCAAGGGTGCCATCCTGATGTTAACGGCTAATCCCAACCGAACCTCACCGGTACTGAGAGGTGCATGGATACTTGAACGAATTCTTGCTTCACCTCCACCACCTCCGCCACCAAATGTGGAAACTGATTTATCCCAGAAACCTGGCCAGGCGCCGAAAACATTGCGTGCGCGCCTCGAGCAGCACAGGGAAAATCCCAGCTGCTACAACTGCCACGGTGTACTTGATCCGTTGGGTTTTGCCCTGGAAAATTTCAATACCGTTGGTCAGTTTCAGGAATATGATCTGGACACACTGTCGAGGATTGATGCCTCTGGTGTGCTGCCTGATGGCACACAAATTAACCGTCCTCAGGATTTGGTGACTGCACTGGTTAATCGCTCAGATCAATTTGTGCACTCATTGACGGAACATCTCATGACTTATGCGCTGGGCAGAGTAGTGGACTACCGCGACATGCCAACTGTACGCCGGATTGTCCGGGATGCAGAAAAGGATGATTACCAATTCGCATCTATTGTCTACAATATTGTATCCAGTGATGCTTTCCGTATGCGGGAAGGCATTTCTGGCACAAATGAAGGTGAAGCCATTCAGCAGGCGTCACTTTAACTAATTAATTAAATGGGGTCCGACCATGTTTATCAGTAAAAAACACCTCTCACGCAGAACCTTGTTAAAAGGAGCTGGTGCGTCAATTGCATTACCAATGCTGGATGCCATGACCCCTGCATTGGCACAACCTGCCACTGGTTTTCCACGCCTTGGCTTTGTCTATTTTCCTCACGGCGCCGTGATTCATGAATGGGGCCCAAAACAGACTGGCACTGATTTTGAGTATTCCAGAATACTCAAGCCTCTGGAGCCTCTCAACGAATACGTCACTGTGGTCACCGGCTTACGTAACAAGGCCGCTGAAAATGGACCTGCTCCTCACTCCATCACCGAGCAAACGTGGCTTTCTTGTGTTAATCCCAATGATCGTGACCGGGGTCCCAATGGGATTAAAGGTATGACAGTAGACCAGCTCGCAGCCAGGGTCATCGGTGAAACCACACCACTGCCGTCACTGGAGCTTTGTGGTGAACCCGGTGGCGCCATCAACTACCGCACACCTCAACAGTCGCTGCCGCTGGAAGGGAATCCACGTAAAGTTTTTTACACCATGTTTGGCCAGGGTGACACCTATGATGAACGCATTCAGATCCTGACCCAGTCCGAAAGCCTGCTGGATTATGTGCGCGAAGCCACTGCCAGCCTGAACCGGAAACTGAGTCCAGCTGACCGGGTACGAGTAGATGAATACCTTTCCTCAGTTCGAGAAGTGGAAACCCGTATCCAGAAACTGGAAGTAGGTGCGCGTGAACTCACTGCTTTGCCGGATGCGCCACTTGGGCCGCCTGATGATTTCACCGAACTGATGGATATTCAGTTCGAGATGATTGCACTGGCCTTCCAGAATAATCAAACCCGTATCGCTTCCATGCGCACGATAAAGGAAGCCAGCATGCGGGTCTTTGACAATCTGGGCGTGTCGGAATCTTTCCATCCTCTTTCTCACCACCAGGAAGATCCAGTCAAGTGGGAAACGCTGGTACGTATCCAGCGTCACCTGACCGAGCGTGCAGCAAAATTTGCCCAACGCCTGAAAGACATGGAAGATGCCGAGGGGAATATCCTGGACAACTCTATTATCCTCTTCGGCAGTAACATGGGTAACAGTGATTTGCACGACGCGGATCTTTTGCCTTCTGCCTTGATTGGTCGGGGCGGTGGTATCAAAGGGGGCCAACACCTGAATTATCCGAAGGACACACCACATGCCCGTCTGATGCATACGATCCTGGACCGCGCTGGCATTCCAATGGAATCATTTGCTGACAGCTCGGCACCTTTCGCGGAAATCTGATATGAGGAAACAACACTTTCTGCTTGCAGGAGCGCTTGCAGCGCTTGCATGGGGCGGCAGTAATATTGCTGTGGCCCAGAGCATTGAACCTTTGCGAGTCCTTCCCCCAATAGGGGATGTCGTGCGTACTCTGGATGTCAACGAAAGGGGGCCTGATGGCAGTACTCCTCTGCAATGGGCCGTCTATGACCAGGACGTTGAGAAGGTCCGTGCACTTATTCGGGCTGGTGCCGATGTCAATGCAGCCAATAATTACGGTGCCAATGCCATGCAGCTTGCAGCAGAAGCTGCCCATCGGGAAATCCTGGAATTACTGCTGGACGCAGGCGCCGATGTGGATTCACCAAACCCTGAAGGTCAAACCGCTTTGATGTTGCTAGCCCGTACCGGTGATGTGGAAGCTGCAAAAATGTTGGTCAAACGTGGTGCCACAATAGATGCCCGAGAGGGCTGGGGGCAACAAACCGCCTTGATGTGGGCCTCCGCACGTCGCCATCCGGCCATGATGGCACTGCTGATTGATGAAGGCGCAGATATTAATGCCGTTTCAGCCATTCGAGATTACAACAGTCATGTCACTGCAGAAGGTCGTGCCAAGCGACTGGACAGTGGTGGTCTTACTCCCCTTATGTTTGCAGTGCGTGAGAATTGCCTGTCATGTGTTGATTTACTGGTAGACAACGATGTTGACCTGAACCAGGTTGACCCTGATGGTGTTTCACCGCTTCTACTCGCCATCATTAACACCAACTGGGATATTGCCAAGCGGCTGATTGAAGCCGGTGCCGACATCAATCAATGGGATATGTTCGGACAGGGACCTTTACTTGCCGCTGTAGGAAGTCGAAACAATGCTGGCTTGAAAGTGGATGGTATTCTCAATATGACTGACGGATTAACCATAGTTCGCATGTTGCTGGAAGGTGGTGCCAACCCCAATATGCAGTTGTTCTACCGCCCGGCCAAGACCAGAGGTGGGCCTTTGTCACGAGGTACCACACCATTGATCAGAGCGGCCAGCAGCGCTGATATTGAAGTGATGAAACTGCTACTGGAATACGGCGCCAAGGCAGATCAGCCCCAGGCCGATTTGCAAACACCGGTTTCTGCACTGGCGGGTTCCCGGGGTAACAGGGGAGAGGTCGCGGAAGGATTGCGGATTCTAGCCGAAGCTGGCGCTGATCTTAATGTCATGGCAGTTCCTCACCACCTACAGCGAGCACGCGGAGGCACTCCCTTGCATTATGCGGTTCGCGCCAACAACAGGCAGGCGGTTGAGGCTTTGATTGAACTGGGTGCTGACATTGACGGAAAGGATATCGACGGTCTGACTGCTCTCGATTATGCCGAATCTCGCGGTGCTATTACATTCGGCGCCTTGCGCCAGCCTCCCAACACTCAACTGGCAGAGTTGTTACGTAGCCTTGGCGCTGTTGATGAACTGGATTCCACCCCTTTCTGGCACAATGTAGGACCCCCGTTTTTTTACCCATGGAATATCTTTCCTCTGGACCCGGAAATCGAGCGGCATGCACTCGTGCCTGGCTCTTTTGATCATCAGTAGTAAGTCATTATGAAAGCAAATTATTCCCGCAGGCAATTCCTGAATACCAGCACCTGTGCTTTGGGTGCTGCCTCTCTTGGTGGTGTGCTTGCCCCTGCCGCAACAGCCCAGTCAGAAGCATCAGAAATTACGCCGGTTGACCTGAACCATGCCTGGGTTTTCCAGGGAGCAGGTGGCAATGTGTTTGCCATTCCGGGCACCACTGAGAATGGTGTGTTGATGATAGATGGTGGTTTGGCGGCGCATTCAGATGCCCTGGTGGCATCAGTATTGAACACCTTTGGCCAGGACCGCGTACACACCCTGGTCAATACCCATTGGCATCCGGAACAAACCGGATCCAATGAGCAACTGGGTGCACAAGGGACGGCAATTATTGCTCATGAAAAAACCCGTTTGTTTCTACAAAATTCGGTGGAGTCAGCGCTCTTTGAGGGTCGCTATGGACCGATGGCTGATGCGGGTCTTCCCACCAAAACTGTTGGTAGCAGTGGCAGCTTCAAGTTTGCAGGGCAGGAGATCCTTTATGGTTATATGCCTGCCGCGCATTCGGATAGCGATATTTGGTTGTATTTTCCCATAATTGACACCCTGGTAGCCGGTGGCCCGGTGACTGTGGGCCAATGGCCGGTGCTCGATATCCGTCATGGTTCATGGACAGGCGGTTTGCTCAAGGCTTATGAAACATTAAGCCAGGTTGTCAGTGCTGATACGGTGGTAGTCCCGGCACATGGGCCAGTTATCAGCGGGACCGAGATTTTGCGGATGCGGGCCATGTACACGAACCTGCATCTTGATCTTGCCGAACAGTTAAACCTGGGCATGGGGCCCAAAGACATCGTCAACATGGGTTTACTGGATGAATATGTTGATGATTTTGGCGATCCTGCCCTGTTTCTGGATCACGCCATTCGCAGCATGCAGCGAGCCTACGTGCCTGATTAGGGCAGGATTTTCTCAATAATTCCCCGGGCGAATGTGAATCCTTTCACAGTGTAGGCAAAAACCCTTGCCGAATCCGTTTTTCTGACGCTTTCATCACTTCAAATATATGCGTTCTCAGCTACTGTAAGTGCAATCTACATCGACAGTAGATTATTGAAAATTAAAGAAATTGCCTGATTACGCCTGGAATTGGACAGACAGTTCCGGATTTATGGTCTGACTATGAGTTCGCGAGGTAAAAAAAGGAATTTTTCACTCTTGCAGAGTGTAATATACATGGAATAATAATCGTTCATATCGATCAATTGGTATCAAGTTGTTGTAATAAATAAGCTTTTCGTAAAAGTGGCAATGAAATAAATCAATGAATAATCATAATAGGATAAACAGCGTTCACTACCATGCAGGCGTGACTTTGCTGGAACTCATGATATCTACCTTGATTCTGGGAATAATTATCTCTGTCGCCATGCCCAGTTTTTCTGGTATGGGTGATACCCAGCGCCTGATTGGTGCTACCGAACAAATTTATAATCATATCCAGCAGACACGATCTGAATCAGTGTCAAAAAATTCTGCCGCCTATATAAAATTTGAAGTAGATGGCACGGCTTCCTGGGAATATGGTTTTAGCACCGTCAGTGGAACGTGCAGTCTGACGGTAACCGTACCTACGACTGCTAATGCTTGTGTCATTGTCGTAGATGATGGTGATGGCCTTGTAGACCCGGGCGATGGCTCCGTGGATAACGAAGATCTGGTTCTGATGCGCTTCATTGATACCGAATGGCGAGATGTGAAATTAAATATTAACTCTTTTTCAAGCGGCAATACGCAGATAGATTTTAACCCGGTTCGCGGGACTTCCACCTCTGGCCAAATTAATGTTGAAAGTGGTAATGGCAAACAATTAAATATTAATGTCAGCCTGCTTGGCCGACCAACAATTTGTATACCCAGCACTTCCACAGCAACAGCTATTGGTGGGTATACAGAATGTTAAAGCAAATGAAGGGTAGAAGATTATCTGGACATTCCGGTTTCACCATTACTGAACTGTTGATTACGATTGCTCTGGGTATAAGTATTGTAGGTTCTGTACTGGTTGGTTACCTGGCAACTTATACCAGCTCCATGGATACGCTTGCCGCGAGCAAGATGAACCAGGACGTCAATGCTGTGATGGGATTGCTTATTTCCGAATTACGCAGGGCCGGTTATTCAGGCGATGCAGCCACAGCCACAACACCTACTGCCAATGTGTTTAATCAGGTAGATGATACGGCGCTTGAAGTGATTGACAGTGTTGTTAGTAATTTTCAGCTTGTTAGCGCAGGTGATGGTACCTGGATCAATGCCGGTGGTTCTCTAGGGGCAACAACGGGTACCTGTATTGTCTATGCCTATGACCTTGATGATGATGGCGTAGTTGATACCGATGAATTGGGTGGCTTTCGCCTGAATAATGGTGCTGTTGAAATGCGCACTGCAGGTGATGTATCCAATCCGGATACCTGTTCCAGTACCGGCAATACCTGGCAAGCCTTGACTGACAACAGTTTCATTACTGTCTCTGTTTTTACTTTTAATCTTGATAATTCTGAATGCCTCAATACCCGGGAGCCGGACGGCGTTGATAATGATGCAGATACGGTTATAGACAATGCCGAAGAGGCTGATTGTTATGACGCGCCTCTCCCCACCGGGGGTAGTGGAGATATTACCGTTGAGACTCGCCAGATTCGAATTACCCTGACAGCAAATCTTGCAGCTGATCCTTTTGTCCAGACCACCCAAACCCAGGACGTCCGCATACGTAATGATCTGGTGAGGATTCGATAATGAAGAGTGTCTCTGTGAAATCAATACAACGACAGCGTGGAGTTCTGACTCTGGTCGTATCCCTGTCCATCCTGATGCTCAGCACTTTGGTAACCTTCAATGTCTCCAAAGCCATCCTGATGGAGCAGAGAATTAGCAATAATGACACCCGAGCCAAGATGGCTTTTGAAGCAGCAGAAGCTGGCGTGGTTGCAGCTATTGATTACCTGGAAACGGATCCTGACCGGGATGCAGCAGCCAATACCTATGGCACTGGCCCTATTCCTTGCGCCACTGTAACCGGGGGAGGTGCCAGTAATATTGATTGTGTGTTTGATACCAATGCCGACAATATGGGTGACACTAACTCGAGCACAATCGGTTCAGCCACGGTAACTGTAACCATTACCGATTTGTCAGGAAATATGACCTCCATGCAAATAGTCTCCCGTGGAGCCAGTGACGATAATAGTGCTGTGCGCACCATTACCCAGACAATCGTTACGATCAATCCACTGCCTAATGCTCCGGACAATCCTGTCATTACCCGTGGCAGCATGATCATTGGTGGGTCGGCCACAGTCCATAACCAGGAAGGCCACTCCACTATCTGGGCGGGCAGTGAAATTGACATGGGCTCCAATGCAAGTACTGCAACCGAGGTCCCGGATGTAGGTGGGGCTGGGTATCCAACCTGCATGGATACACCCCGAACCTGCTCACTCGTTGAAGCCTCGGATAACTCTGTCAAAGGTCTGGATGTGATTGAAAATGACTCCAGTCTCAGTGCGCTCAGTGGTGATGAATTTTTTGAAAACTTTTTTGGTGCAAGCCCCACAACCTACCGAGCATCCATGGTCACTGTGGAAACAACGGCAGCCAATGCCAATACGGACGCAGATTTGGCAACACATGAGGTCGTCTGGATTGAAGGAAATACCACTTTTTCGGGAATAACTACGGGGTGTACAGCATCTGTAACTGGAAATAATGTTTGTTCTGATGCCAATACCAAACCCTCCATCATTATTGTCAATGGTGATGCAGCTTTCAGTGGGGGCAATCAGTTTTACGGCATTTTATTTGTCACCGGTGCAATAAGTATATCGGGAAATACAACTATTCATGGCGCTGTGGTCACCGCAGGAGATGCAACCAGTTCAACAGGTGGTAGTTTTGATGTCTGGTACAACTCTGACGTTCTTGGTGGCACCTCTCTTGCAGGAGCAACCACCGGCAGCGCCGGTACTTGGAAGGATTTTTAAATCCAGGAGTAAAGTATGAAAATTTTCAGACATAAAAATTCAGGTTTCGGTCTTATCGAGATTCTGGTCACCCTGGGTGTGTTGTCTGTGGGTATCCTGGGAGTGACAACCCTGCATGGCGTGATTGCCAGGCAAAGCTCTGACAACAAGGCCAGGGCTGAGGCCTTGAATATTGCGCAATCCCGATTGGAAGAAATGCGTAACTACACCAACCAGGCTGCTTCACTGGCAGGATTCAATACCCTTTATGCCGATACAACAGGGTATGGCAACAGTGCAACTATTGATCGTACCAACGCAACTTTTACCCGTTCTGAACTGATTGACACGACGGGTACTGTCAAGTCGGTCACAGTCAAAGTGGATTGGACAGATCCTTCCGGCGATACCCAGTCCGTAAACCTTGGGACTGAATTCTCCTTTGTCTCGCCCCGAAAAGTGGGCGACTCGGCCCTGACCGCCACCGAAGAAAAAGTGGCTTCACCTACCGGCCGAGCCAAGTTAGGTGATGGCGCCCTCGATCAGGATGAACAGGATGCAGCGACCAGTAATGGTGATGGCACCTCTGAATATGTGCGTGGTCTTGACCGCTTGCTGGCTGTAGGTAGCGATGTCGTTTTAACACTGGTTGAGGCCTGTCAGACTGAAGGTGGAACCTGTGCGGATTTCGTCAGGATCAATGGCAGGATCTATATCGACAGGGATCAGCTCGGTAATCTGAATCCCGGAGATGTGCATATCATTGCTTCGGATGCGGCGTTTTGTGCCAGGCATTACATCCCTTCAGGAGGCGTAGAGGCTGACCGTGTACCGGTTGCAAATACCGACACGGCAACCGTCAATACCTCAGGTAATTCCAGTGGTGAATACACCTATTTTGACTATACCTGCTACCTGGGTGGCGGCTGGTACGGCAACATAGGTATTCTTGTTTCAGGCAATACCGGCTGGGACGGTTGTGTAGGTGATCCGACATCCATACAGACTTATGCACAACCGGTACGGGCATCCCGTCGTGTGTACCGTGGAATGCTCTACAAGGATGACATGAGTGAAATGGACGGCAAGGAAAAAGATTCCGGAGGCGTACTGGTACAGTATTACAGCCAGGGGGTTGGCGACAGCGTGGAGTTGCCAGTACCCATGTCTGGAGATGCTACCCATGATTTTGTCCTTACTGGTGCTTTTTCAACTGCTCAACTGGGGAATGCCAATCCCTGTATGAACCTGGGGCCAATGACACGCGCAGACTCCAATGTGAATGGCACTGCTGGCGATTTATTTGCAGGCATGCCTGATGACTTTTACTGCCTGAATGATGGTTATGGAAATACCCTGTCAACACTGGATACCATTCCGACAAACTTTGGCGTTGAAAACAGCGTGGGTTACGGCAATACCTGCCCCTACAACCCGGCTGACCCGCCAGCGACCCTACACCATATTACTGGCTCTATCAGTATGACAGCAGCAGATACGGATGAAAACGATGTCCTGGCTGATGGCCTCAATGCCTTTACTTCTGACGGCCCGGGTACCTGTATCCTTGGTTCTGTCGTAGTTGGAGGTGGTACTTATTCTCGAACCTATGATTGTGTCGTTTTCGATTGGGCTACTACGGTAAATAATGTAGAGGTTCTGAATGGTTGGACTGGCTACATCGAAGTGGATTACGACCAGTCCAGCATGAGTTGTGATCCCAATAGAATCAACTTTACAGCTCAGACTGCAAATAGTGCGAATAATGATTTTTCGAATTGTTCTCCGGGTTCCTTTATTTTCTTCAGTGGTACTGTCATTGATGCGCCCAATAACCGGGTATTATCAACAGTCACTATCAGTGATGTGGGTGGCAGTTGCTCATTGGCGGCGGATGGTTTGAGTTTTTCCTGCCTGACTGACGAATTTGCCATGGGAATAACTGACTGGACTGGAACACTTTCCTTAACCACAGATGCCAACATTGTTTGCACCGCCACTAGTACAGGGGCTAATCCCGGTGTATTCAGCTACACGAATGAGCCATCTGGTTTTGTGGACCTGCAAATCACACTGTCGAACAACACCGGTAGTTGTCCATAGTTTGCTTAGATTTGTGCCCGGTCTGGTCTGAGTGACTGAAAAATAGTTATACTCGGAACCAGGCTGGCAACATCAACTATAATGGCAACTCAGCATGGCAAGAGGTGTGGATAAAGTGAGGTGTGGATAAAGTGAGGTGTGAATAAAGTGAATAGTGTTAAAGCCAGAAATCGTGGTTTCACCCTGATTGAATTAATGATTGCGATCGCAATCGTTGGCATCCTGACCATGGTTGCCTATCCCTCTTACCAGGACAGTATTCGTAAATCCCGTCGCGCTGATGGTATTGCAGCTGCTCTTGGTATCCAGGTCGCTCAGGAAAAGTTTCGTGGTTCCTGTCGTTTCTATGCTGGTGCTATTGGTGGCGCAGATAGTTGTGCGGGTACTGCTGCACTTAGCACCGTGGCTGGTAACACCACAAGTAATGAAAGCTATTACTTATTATCTATTTCAGGCACCAGTACCGGTAATGCCTATACTATCCTGATCACACCTACAGGTTCACAGGCTGCTGACACAGACTGCAACCCCATGAGTCTTGCTTTTAGTGCTACCAATCCCCTGGGTTTGAAATCTCCGGCCGATTGCTGGTAAATTTTTACCAACATTAACCGCATGAATTAATCACATGTCAGTGGCTTGCCCTGGCTATTTTCTACTATGCCATCTCCGTCTTCATCCCGTGCATAACGAGTTCTTCCAGTAAAGCTGACAATCACTTGCCGCGCCAATGCTGGATTGCCATCGACTGGACAATAGGTAAAATTCCCATTTTGATAATTGGTAATACCTCTGGGTGTTAGTTGCAGGTACTGGCGATTACGAAAGGAATTAAAGGATAACTCTCCCTCAGGCTCAATGGCTTGTAATCGAAACAGCAAGCGATCGTCTTCGTTAATTTTTCTGTCGGCATTGCGGTCGGTAAAAATAATACTGCCTTCATGCCATTTTCCCTGACAATGCTCGCCATCATTGCTGCGACAGAAGGTAACCATCCTGCTTTCATTCACTGCAGCCATCCTGGCCATGGCTATAGCAGAGACGATGTCTGACATCACAGCATTAATGTTTTTGATCTCCCTGCTGCTGGCAAAGCCTTGCTGGTCAAACATGAGCAATAGAAAGGCGAATAAAGAAATCACCAGCAAGAGTTCTACGACCGTTATTCCAGCTGAATTTTTACGCATAACACCTCCCTGTGTTTGCCTTCAGTAAAGGTCAGGACTCAGCATTTGTAAAGGAAATGGCTAAAACTGACCCTGGCTTTACTTTCAAGTTTTGTAATACAAAAAGTACTTGGTTTGGTAATGGGCAGGAAAGACTTTTATTCCGGTCATTAGATGGGAATAGCGAATCGCAGCATCATTGAATATGAATTATTTGTGAATTCGGTAAATAATTGTTTTATATTAAAATCAAAGGGTTATACTGCGCCTTTTTGGTTATTTCACCGTCACGAAAAATACAATAACAAGTTTGTCTATGCCAAAAACTACCTTTTCAATTACCCGTCTTTTTTCCCGCGTCCAGCTTGTAATGGCTGCGGGTATTTTAGTCATCAGTGGGCAAACGTTGTTTGCGCAACAAGCTGAAACGCTCAGTAATTCCGCAAGAAAAAGTGTAGAAATAGTCAGAACTGATCTGGTGCCAGAAATTGACGGTGTTCTTGACGATGAAATCTGGAAGACTGCGACAGTAATTTCGGATCTTCACCAGTTCTCCCCGGTTGACCAGGGTGAGCCGAGTGAGCGTAGTGAATTTTACATTGCTTACAGCGAACGCTTTTTTTATATCGGGGCCCGACTCTACGACAGCGATCCCTCAGGTATCAGTGCCCGTCAATTGGTCCAGGGTCAGGGAATGCAATTTGATGACGCATTCGAATTTATTCTGGATACCTTCAACAACGGTCGCACTGGTTACCAGTTTCAGGTTAACCCCAACGGCATTCGCCGGGAGGGTGTCTACGATCAACCTAACAGCCTCAACAGTGACTGGACTGGCATCTGGCTTGTGGAAAGCCGGATAGATGATGAAGGGTGGACAGCGGAAGTTGCTATTCCTTTCAACACTCTTAATTTTGATCCAGAGACAGAAGCGTGGGGATTTACCGTTGCCAGAACTATTGCCAGGAAACGGGAAGATATTGCATGGTCGTCGTTTAACCGTAATATCAACCCGACCACTACCGGACTGATTACAGGCATCAGGGATATCCGGCAGGGTGTGGGTCTGGACATAATCCCTTCTATCGCCTTGGCCAGCAGTGAAGACCATGTGTCCGGTGTTTCCAATGATCGGTACGATCCATCGGTCAATATTTTTTACAAGCTCACTCCCAACCTAACCGGTGCAGTGACTTTCAACACCGACTTCTCGGCTACCGAGGTCGATAACCGTCAGGTCAACTTGTCACGATTCTCACTGTTTTTCCCGGAGAAGCGCGACTTCTTTCTCCAGGATGTGGATATTTTCAGTTTCGGCAGTGGCGGCGGCGGCGGTGGCGGAGGCGGTGGTAATTTCAATAACAACCGCAACGGGATTCCATTTTATTCACGTCGTATCGGCTTGAGGAGTTCTACCGGGCAGCCCATTGATATTGACGCCGGGTTAAAGATGACGGGCCGTGTTGGGGAGTGGAATGTAGGTGCCCTGGCCGTACAGCAGGGAGATAGCCCGGGACTGGATGGGCAATCAGTCTTTGTCGGCCGGGCAGCAGTAAACGTCCTGTCTGAATCCAGTGTTGGCGGCATTTTTACTTCCGGGGATCCCAATAGTGAAACGGACAATTTTCTGGCCGGGATGGATTTTCGTTACCAGAACACGCGCTTTTCAGACCGTTACACCATGCGTGGTAATGCCTGGGTTCAACAGACTGATACTGAGGGCAGGACGGGTGACGACAAGGCTTATGGAGTGGGATTAAATCTTGATACCCAGGGCAATGGCTTAGGTGGCAATGTCGGGTATACCTACATCGGCGAAGATTATAATCCAGCACTGGGCTTTGCCAACCAGCGGGGTGTTGAGTCTTTCAGCGGGATGGGCAGGTTCCGCTACTTCTTCCAGGATCACCCGCTTTTGAGAACCTACACTCTTTTCAGCAGATTCACTCAGACCCGCGATCTGGCGACAGGCGACCTGGTAAGTGAAAACATTTTTGGTCGCTTAATTAATCTTAATACTCATCGTGGTGACCAGATTGGGATTGGATTTGCCAGGAATAGAGAAGGACTGGACAGAGATTTTGAAATCAGGCCAGGTATTGTTATTCCTACCGGTAAATATACTTTCCTGAATTTGAACGCGCAATTTGAAGTTTCCAACCAGCGAAATTTTGCGCCGTATATCAGCTTCAATATCGGAGAGTATTATGACGGTGACCGAACTCAATATCAGACAGGATTGCAATGGCGTCCCGATGAACATTTCTATCTGAATTTCAGCTACAACTATCAGGACATTGAATTGCCGCAGGGTGAATTTGTTGTTCGCATCGTCAGTGCCAATGCCAACTACGCCTTTAATTCAAAGTGGTCCTGGGTCAACCTTATCCAGTATGACAATGTATCAAGCTCAGTGGGAGTGAATAGTCGCCTCCGCTGGAACCCACAGGCTGGTGAAGATCTGTTTATAGTACTTAACTATAATTTTGACTCTGAAGGCACCTTTTCCCGACTAAGCCGCGAAAAGTCGGAGATAGCGCTCAAGTACACAAAAACCTTCCGCTTTTAAGGAAGCTCTGATTAATTATGAATAGTTTCAGCGCGATCAGGAGCTTGCAATCGCTAGGCGCAAGCCGAAGCCCGGGGCTGGTTGTCCCTTGGCGAGGTTTGCAACACCGCGAGTGGGCGCTCCTGACCGCGCCCTGCGGGGCTTACAGAGGTTTCCGTGCCCTGCGTTGCGCTTTCTCGACAGGTTACCGACATGCCTTCGAAAACGCGCCTCAATCACGAAATCCTCTGTAAGCCTGAAGTTGTTAGTAATTAATCAGAGCTTCCTTAAGTTATTATTTTCAGCAGGTGATGTTACCGGAGTGATTTTCCTGTAAATTTTGCATGGTAATGCTGAAAATATATTCAAAATCAGATGTCGGGCTTGTTAGAACAAACAACGAAGACTTTTTCTTCACAGATCTCCAATACAGACTGATTATTCTTGCTGATGGTGCTGGCGGCCACGACCATGGCGAAATAGCCAGCAGGTTGGCGGTGGAAAGCTGTTACCAATACCTGACTCGGGAAGATTATCTGGAAGACACGTCGAATATCCCCCAGACCTTGATGGACAGCGTCACTTTTGCCAACCAGCAAGTGATTGCATACAAGGAAAAGAATCTACCCGGCAGTAATATGGGCACAACACTTTCCTGTGTACATATCGGTCCCAGTGAAGCAAGTTATGCGTGGATTGGGGATTCCAGAATTTATCTTCTGGATCGAAATGATATCAGTATGACTCAGCTGAGTATTGATCATACCCTTTACCAGGAAATGATTGACCGGGGTGAGGTAGGTCAGAACTATAAAAAAAGTATCCTTAGCCGCATGCTAGGGAACAATCCTTACACACGGCCGGATGGAGGCAGTGTCGAATTGCTTCCGGGAAACCTGATACTGGCCTGTTCCGATGGTTTCAGCGACCTGGTGCAGGACGGTAAAACTCTTGATGCTTTGCGAGCTGCCAGTGATGATCTGGAATATTTTCCTGAGACCTTGATCGACCTGGCCAAGGGGCAGGGCGGCAGAGACAACATTACCGTTTCAATAGCTCTTCTGGATTGACCGGGAAGAAATAGTAAGCCCGAGGTCAGGAACCGGACCTTTAAGCCAGACGCCGGGTTTCCTGAAGCAATCTGAGAAATTCGCCCATGGTTTGAATCCTTTTGGCCGGATCCTTTTGCAGGCACTGCATGGTAGCAGTCTCCAGTAGTTCGGGAATGGGATACTTGGCAAGAGACGAAGGTGGGGGAGGAACCTCTTCGAGAGTGCTTCTAACCAGCTGGTCCATGGTTTCACCCTGAGCGGCAGTTTGACCTGCCAATATTTCATAGATCACCGCAGCCAGGCTGTAAATGTCGGTTCTGCCATTAATCGCCGGGTCTTTTTTGATTTGTTCAGGAGACATGTAGGAAACAGTCCCCTGCAGTTTTGCCTGACCTGTAATACTCAGGTCTTCTGTATCCAGGGCGGCGTCACTTTCTGGTAATTGTTCTGTTGATCCATTGGTATCCCAGACCTTGGCCAGTCCCCAGTCCATCAGAATCACTTCTCCGAACGGGCCAACCAGAACATTTTCCGGTTTGATATCCCTGTGCAGGACCCCATGGGAATGGGCATATTCCAGAGCATGCCCCACATCAATAACGACATCAATAAGCTGGGTCAGGTCATAGCGTTCCCGAAAATCCAGGATTTCTCTCAAGGTGTAGCCGTGCACCAGTTTCATGGTGAAGTAATAATTACCGGATTTGTCCCTGCCCAGTTCGTAGGTTGGAATAGTGTTTGGATGTTGAAGCATGGCCGAAACTCTTGCCTCGCGTAAGAGTCGCTGCTGCTCTATGGGGTCCTTGGCGAATTCCGGTTTAAGCGTTTTGTAACAAACAAAGCGACCTAAATGCATATCCTTGCAGGATTTGATCAGGGATTTTCCGCCAGTCGCAATGGTGCTAAAAAACGCATAGCGAAGATTTTGGTCAATTTTTTCAGGAAGCGATTTGTCAGTATCTTCCTTATAGACCTGGGCATATTCCTTTACAGGAAGTTCTGGAAATTGAGGCATTTGTACTACTGAGAATGATTTTGTTTACTTACTGCGTATATTGACAGATCACTGACCACGTGTCTTCAATATTGCATGCACCAGAAAAGAGCAGTATTGCCTGTTGTTGGTGCACAAACCCGGTAAAATTAGTGCACACTGCTTGTTCAGTGTGACACCATGGAATAGCAAAGCAGTTTTTGCTTACATTCTTGTAATGCAGTAATTACCTGCTTTTTCTGAGCGTTTTAGCTTTTTTACCACTAATTGCTGAGGTAAAATTGGCCGCTTTCTGCACCGTTATGTAACAAATTGCAAACAGGTACGCTATTTGCATATCGGAGTAATCAACCAGTAAAACTTTAATACACGACATTGTTAGGAGAATTAAACAACATGAAATCCAAGTTGGAATACATCTGGCTCGATGGCGACACGCCAACTCAAGGCCTGAGAAGTAAAACACAAGTCAGATCTGACTTTGGCGGCACACTTGAAGAATGCCCCATGTGGTCATTTGATGGTAGTTCGACAGGTCAGGCCGAAGGTGGCGACTCTGACTGTTTGTTGAAGCCTGTTGCTATTTACCCTGATCCGGATCGCGCTAATGCTTACCTGGTCATGACAGAAGTGCTGAATGCTGATGGTAGCCCTCATAGTAGTAACAGCCGTGCCAAGATTGATGATGACGACGATGATTTCTGGTTCGGTTTTGAGCAGGAATATTTTCTGTGGGATCCTGACACAAATTTACCTCCTGGCTTTCCACATGCAGGCTATCCGCGTCCGCAGGGCCCTTACTATTGTTCTGTAGGCGCACGTAATGCCTATGGTCGGCCGATCATTGATGAGCATCTGGACCTATGTCTGACGGCCGGGATCAATGTTGAAGGGATCAATGCAGAAGTAGCTGCGGGTCAGTGGGAATATCAGGTATTTGCCAAAGGTGCTGCTAAAGCTGGTGATGAGACCTGGATAGCTCGCTATCTTCTGGAAAGGACAGCTGAAAAATATGGCCTGGCCATTGAATGGCATCCGAAACCTCTTGGCGATACCGACTGGAATGGTTCCGGTATGCACGCCAATTTTTCCAATGGTGTGATGAGGGAATCTGGTAAGGAAGAAGTCTTTACCAAGATTTGTGAAGAGTTTGGTAAAAATATTGAGCGTCATGTCAGTGTCTATGGTGCCCATAATGATCAGCGTTTGACTGGAAAGCACGAAACCCAGTCCATTGATACCTTCAGTTATGGTGTTTCTGATCGTGGTGCTTCCATTCGCATTCCAATTGGCACTGTAGAAGATGGCTGGAAAGGCCGCCTTGAAGACCGTCGTCCGGCCTCCAATGCTTGCCCTTACGCCGTCGCTGCGGCCATTATCAAAACCACCAAAGAGTCTGGCGTGTAATTAAGCCGGATACTTCGGGTAAACAAAAAGCCCGGTTGGTGATATCACCAACCGGGCTTTTTTTATTCCAATAATGTTACTAAAGATGTAGCTACTTTCGCTATCTGTGGGCTGCTTTGATGGGAAGGCGGCGTTCTTCTTGCATCGCCAGTGAAGCTGAAGGGTTTTCACATTATTTCCATGATATTGACCTAGACTCGGTGCGACTATAAACCTGGTAAGTATTTACCCGATATTGGACTGTGTGCTTACATGGCAAGCACAAAAGCGAACAAGCGTTATAAAACCAGATAAGGGGAAGCTAACAATGATCAGAATGACTCTTTCACCACTCTTGTTGTTGGTACTGAATATGGCAGTGGCCCAACCACCGCAGTTTCAGGTTCCTCAACTACCTGAAGGTGATGGTAAGCAGTTGATAGAGATTGCTTGCTACAACTGTCACAGTTCATTCAATATTATTGGTTCCGCTGGCTATGATTCTGTTGATGAATGGAAACATGTATTTTCTACCATGGTTAATTTGCCAGAAGCCCAGGCAAATACCATAGCAAGTTACCTTGTGGAACATTACCCGGCTGATGAAACGCGCAGGCCTACGCTGGTTCCTGGAGAGACCGAGATTGAGTTCACAGAGTGGGTAGTTCCGACTCTGGGACAGAGATCCAGGGATCCGATTGAAGCGCCCGATGGTTCTATCTGGTGGACTGGAATGTGGGCAAGCCTGGTTGGGCGTCTGGATCCGGCTACTGGCAAGATGCAGGAATTCAAGCTGCCAATTGCAGCCAGACCTCACAGCATAGTACCGGATGAAGAGGGCAATATCTGGTACACGGGAAACAGTAACGCCACCATCGGGAAACTGGATCCGCAAACAGGTTTGATTACTCAATACCAGACTGAAGCAAGAGATCCGCACTCGGTAACATTTCATCCCAATGGAAATCTCTATTTCACAGCCCAGGGTGCTGGCATGCTGGGTCGACTCGATCCGGAAACTGGTGAGCTGACTGAAGTTCCATCAGAGGCAAGACCCTACGGTATTCAGGTCGCAGCAAACGGAACAGTCTGGGTTGCCTTTAATGGCACCAATAAAATTGGCGCACTTGATCCGGAAACCATGGATATTCGTTACTTTGAAATTCCAAATGAAGCATCACGTGTCAGAAGACTCGGACTGGACAGTAATGGCATGGTCTGGTTTGTGAATTCCACTCAAGGCAAGATTGGTCGTCTGAATCCCTCTACTGGTGCCATTCAGCAATGGGACTCACCCAGTGGCTCCACTTCTCATCCTTATGCTCTGGCCGTGATTGATGACAAGATCTGGTACAACGAATCGGGTATGCGACCTGACGCCCTGGTGCGCTTTGATCCTGATACTGAAGATTTTCAGAGTTGGGCAATCCCGTCAGGTGTGGGAATAGTGAGAAATATGTGGGTTACACGGGATGGTAATCTGTTGATTCACCAGAGTAGTTCTAATCGGATTGGTCTGGTAGAAATTCAATAGATTTTCAGCTTATTGGGAAAATCCGGCAAACGGAATTTTTGGAAATTAAAAGATTAATTAGGATATTGCATCAGGAGTTGATTGAAAGTGTCTGCTAATGAATTGTTGGGATCCAGTTCCAGTGCGCGTCTCATGTGGGGAACCGCTCCAGGAATATTGCCGGTATTAATAAAAAACACTGCCTGGTTACCTTCGACAGACCCTCGTTCTCCAAAATATTCTTTAAACTTATTGTAAAAATGAGTGGTCATTTCGAAATCGCCTGTATTAATCGACATCGAATGTAAAATATTATAAGTGTTGCGGCTTTGACTTAACAAAGACTCCGGATCATCCTTAATAGATTCGTACAGAATTCTGAGGCTTTCCATTTCATTAGTGCGCATATATTGTTGCATGAGGTAAAACTCACCGATGTAACTTCCCATCGGTTGCGACTCTATAGTCTTGTTTGCCCAATACGTTGCTTCTTCATACATGCCCAGGTTTAAATAATTCTCAGCAGCCAATAAAGTATTGGCAGCAGAATTCGGCCAGTATTCCAGCATATGCTCTGTAACCGCCAGGGCAAGCTGGTTATCACCAACCTGGGTGAGTGCCTGGTTCACACTTCTGCCACCGGTAATGTAAGCCTGATTGAAAATGGGATTTACTGGCTTCCAGGTGGTATTGGTCAGCTCCCTGGAAACAATGCGATTGAGCTGATGAATATCGCGCATCCAGGCCAGGTCATTGATGAATAGAAAGGCAAAAATCAGACCTGCCATGCAAGCAGCTGCCTTGTTAAACCAGGGTTTTATATCAACTGTTCTCAGATGGGTGCCAAGATCTTCAGAGCCCTTAATCAGGAGCGCTACAAAAAAAGGCATGATAGTGTTGGGTACGGGTAACTGGTAAGGAAAACTAACCTGGGCATTCATCATACTGCCGGTGACGACTATGGTTAGCAGGGCAAACAAAATTCTTTTATAGCCTTCGCAGTTCAGGATGATTTTAAAGAGCAGGGTGCACATGGTGATGATGATGCCGAGAAGCAGTAGCATGCCAACAGCGCCAAGTTCCACTGCTAGTTCCAGCACATCATTATGTGCTCGTTGCACGCCCATGATGTTGATATTCGTATAGCCGCCCACATTATAATTATGGAAAAAACTGCCGAGGCCCGTTCCGATTACCGGGTTGTCCGTGATCATTTCGCCCACAGAGGTCCAGATCAGATAGCGATGTTCACCTTCTGCAGCAGACGATCCTATTGCTGTTGCGATGGAAGAGATTTCTGATGCCGCAATGCTCCAGAATGGGATAAAACCATTTTGGTTGAAATTGATCAGGACGAAGAAAAGGCATATGGCTGCGAAGCATGCAATGCCTTTTTCCTTGTTCCAGAACAACCATGTGGTGCGGTACTTGCTGTCCAGGAGTATGAAGACCGCCAGCAGAAATATCTCAAAAAAACAGGCTAGCCAGACTGCGCGTGTTCTTGTGTAAAAGGCATAAACGAAAAGAATAGTTAAACTCAGGGCGTAAAACCATGTTTTACCAGTAGACAATTTGTCCTTGGCTAAAAAATACAAAGGCAATAGTCCGGTCAGAACCATCACTTGTCCTGCCATATTCCCATTTCCAAAGGTGGACGAAGGGAATGAAGTCTGGGGGACTACCTGGATGTTGAAGAGATACTGCCCGATTCCAATAATTGCAGTAATCAGGCCACCAAGAATGGACAGGTTTACAATGGTATCCAGGTTCTTTTCATTTTGGAGGATCTGTAAAGCCAATAAGAACATGACAAATCCTGCATACCACTTATTCCATTTGTAGACCCAGAAATGCGGGTTCTCTGCCCAAATTAAAGAAAGAGTACCGGCAATAAAAAGCAGCCCGAAAGCTATCCTGCCCGGGGAAAATTCCAGCTTGGCACTCTTGTTATTTCTTTGCATCCATAGCCAAAGCAAGAGTAGGCCGGATAAATAAATTTGGGATGTGTAGGACTTCAGTTCCATGGGCGTGGCGACTGGCGGATATGTCCAGGCACCAACCAGGCAGATGACAGGAATGATTACTGCAACCCAGAAAGCAGAAACTTCAGGTTTTCTTGGAACGATTTGGGGACTGGCAGCAGTATTACTATTGGAGTTAGCTGCGGGATTCCTTTTATTCCTGTTTCTGCTTTTCTTGCCCATTTAACAATTGAGTGCTCATATCAAACTGAAGACGAATTATAGCCTGTGTCCATGCGTCTCGCATGTACTATCTGTTGGCATTGTAGACATTGGATACAAAGACTTTTATGCTCTTTCCGTTTGTGATTGATAATATTTGCTGGCAGGTTTGAATCAGGTCGATTTGGGCTTTTTATAGTAGAACAGGTTGATGGTGGAACTGGTTGATAGTTAAACAGGGGAAGAAGATGAAGATTACATTGCACAAGATTGCAGCTTTCTTGGTGCTTTATGTTGTAGCAAGCTCAGCGGTATTTGCCCAGACAGCAGCTGAAAGGCGAGAACAACTCAGCCGGATGATTCCGCAACACCCAGGCCAACTGGGTGCCTTGGCACCGGAAAATCTGGCAATGGATCGCCCGGCACCGCCTTTTGACCTCACTGGCACCTGGTTTGTCGATCTCAGCGAAGGCTTTGGTAATTTCCGGTATGGACCACCGTATCCGGAATTCATCGGCCAGACCAAACTGGATTTTGAAGAAGGGCAGAGGGCCAGTGCTGAAGGCAGACCCTACCGCGATGCCATAGGTCAATGCTTTCCAGCCGGCATTCCCATGATCATGACCCGGGTGTGGCCAATTGCCATGATTCAGCTGCCAACCGCCATTTATATGGTGTCAAATTTCAATAACAGTTTCAGGCAAATATTTCTCGATGGGCGGGATTATTCAGACCCGGATCTTGTTATTTACTCCTATAACGGGGAATCCCTTGGGCACTGGGAGGGGGATGAACTGGTAGTGAATTCTCGCTATATTGAAACCTATAATCACTTTATTGATTCAGGTATTCCCATTTCCGAAGACTTCAGAATGCAGGAACGTATGCGACTACTTGAAGATGGAGAAGTATTGGAAATTGAACATATCATGACCGATCCAAACGGCTGGGTAGGGGAATGGCGTAATACCAAACGCTGGCTTCGGGTTGATTACACGGATATTGGCGAGGTGGAATGCCTGCCGGATCTGAATGATAACCTGCCCAGCACACAGGCAGGCCAGGCGGGTTTAAGCAGGTAACTATTTAGTTAGCATTTATCAGGAATTTATTATGAAAACTGCAAGATCATTTTTTAACATAGGTATTACAACCTGCGTAACTCTGGCGCTTTTGGCAGTTCCAGCTGCTGCGCATCATTCTACGGCAGCCTTTGACAATGAAAGTGTTGTCGCCATCGAAGGTGAAATTACCCAGGTACGATGGATCAATCCCCATGCTTCATTCAAACTCGAAGGCGTGGCAGATGATGGGCCTGATGGACTTTGGACCATTGAGATGACTGCACCAAATGTCCTGATAAACTCGGGCTGGAAGCGCAGCTCTCTTCAGGTTGGGGACAAGGTCACTGTGTTCGCCAACCCGCTACGAAATGCTATTACTTTAAATGACGGTAGCCAGGGCGGCCTTTACGTGGGAGTAATTCTGAGAGATGGGTCTACGCTGGGTCGAACTGATGGCACGGGTGAAGGTTCAGATAGATAGTCATAAGTTTTACGTACTTGTTATAAAAACGGAGCAAAAAAGTAGTGCTCCGTTTTTTTTTGGAATTCAGAAATGACCGTACTGTCAGGATTTGATCTGGTCACAAATCAGAAGCAAAAAAAAGCGCCACTATTGTGGCGCTTTTTTAGTTCCAGAAGTTTTAGTTTGCACTAACAAACTCGGGATAGGCTTCCATACCACATTCAGCGAGGTCAACGCCTTCATACTCTTCTTCTTCAGAGACCCGGATTCCCATCACGGCCTTGATGATGAACCAGGTAATCAGGCTGGTAACGAATACCCAGACAAAGATAGTTAGCAAGCCAACCAACTGCCCGCCAAATGAAGCACCTCCGGTGATGCAAACAACCATTACGCCAAAGATACCTACGGTGCCATGAACAGACAGGGCGCCAACAGGATCATCAATTTTGATCTTGTCGAAGAACAGAATGCTGAAGACCACGATAACACCGCCAACCAGCCCAACCATGGTGGACATCAAGGGACTTGGTGATGCAGGATCAGCTGTGATGGCAACCAGTCCAGCCAACGCACCATTAAGTACCATTGATAAATCAGCTTTACCGAACAGTATACGAGCAACTATCAGGGCGCCAATCAGACCGCCAGCAGCGGCGGCATTGGTATTCAGGAAAACGTTGGCAACTTCATTGGCAACGCCAATTCCACCCAGTTTCAGGGTAGAGCCACCATTGAAACCGAACCAACCCATCCAGAGAATGAAAGTGCCTAGTGTGGCAAGAGGAAGGTTGGCACCAGGAATCGGGTGGATCGAACCATCTGCCGCATATTTGCCTTTACGTGGTCCAAGTAACAGCACACCAGCCAGGGCAGCAGCAGCACCAGCCAGATGCACAATGCCGGATCCCGCATAGTCTGAATAATCAAGTGCGTAAATACCAAAGACTGAATCACCATTCCATGTCCAGCTACCTTCCATTGGGTAGATAAGTCCAGTCATGACAATTGCAAATGCCAGAAATGCCCACAACTTCATCCGCTCAGCAACTGCGCCCGAAACAATAGACATGGCAGTAGCTACGAATACTACCTGGAAGAAAAAGTCTGAGGCTCCTGAATATTCGCCCATTTCTGCGAAACCGGCTTCGTTTGAAGCTTCAAGAATCGCGGCAACAGCGGCTTCATCCATTTGAGCAACGGTGGTAACCCCGCTCAGGAAATAACCACCGTCATACATGATCTCGTAACCACAGATCAGGTACATGGTGCAGGCAATAGCAAACAGGGCTACGTTTTTAGTTAGGATTTCCGTGGTGTTCTTGGCTCGGACAAGTCCAGCTTCGAGCATAGCGAAACCAGCGGCCATCCACATGACCAGGGCACCTGATACCAGAAAGTAAAAGGTGTCCATCGCATACTGCAGTTCAAAAATTTCGTTTTGCATACTTAGCCCTCCTGAAAGCTATGTACAATTTTTTAGTTTAGATGGCGTCGTCGCCGGTTTCGCCGGTACGAATTCGAATTGCCCCTTCCAGGGAAGAAACAAAAATCTTGCCATCACCGATCTTGCCGGTGTTGGCAGCTTTTGAAATGGTTTCAATAGTTTGTTCAAGAGCGCTGTCTTTCACTACTACTTCAACTTTTAATTTGGGGAGGAAGTCGACGACATATTCCGCACCGCGATAAAGCTCGGTGTGTCCTTTTTGTCGGCCAAAACCTTTCACTTCCGTGACGGTAATTCCCTGAACTCCAATTTCTGAAAGGGCTTCCCTGACGTCATCAAGCTTAAAAGGCTTGATAATCGCGTTTATCATTTTCATATGATTCTCCTGGTACGTCGTTTAGGCAGCTGCTGCAGTTCATTCTGCTCCGGGTCTGCCGGTAAAAGTCACACAGTCCAAAGTCAACTGAATAGGTCACCGCATTAAGCCGCGATAAGCTTGTTTTGCAATCGCCATGCCAAGAAATAATCTTCATTTATTTCAATGGCTTAACAATATTCCTGGGTATCTGTATTTCGTATACAGCTTTGCTCGCACCAAAAATGGGCGGTATTCAGGGTGGATGCACAAAATTGCGCCTTCGAGGAGGGCTCTGGATTAAATTTCATTGAAAAAGACATTTCTGGGTGGTTGTTGGTGCAGAATTGCTAACCTTTCCGGGGGGAAAGGATTAAGAGGAAGTTGCTCAAGTTTCTGAATTAACTTTGTGTGTTGGTTCAAGAGAATTTTTAGAAGAACAGTAGGGGCGAAAACTGTCTTTAATCCTGAAAAACGTAACACGCACCAATGGTTTGGAGGTATTGCAGGGCTGTTTTTCTTGTCTCACTCTGGTATTTCTTTTATGCTTCTGATTGGTGCGGTTTCTTGGTAAATGCAGGAAAAAACAGAAAAGGCACATCCACTCAGCTATCTGATTCAATCAAAAATTTCATCAGAATAAAAAATTTGAACCAAAAAAAATACAAAAAGCTTAATAAAAATAATCGAAGGGGAGATTATGCTTTATAAAAATCTTGGTAAAAGTCTGTTCAGTCTTGGTCTGCTATCTCTGCCTGTATTCTCCCACGCACAAGAACTGAATGGTGCCGATACCGCGTGGATTATGACATCCACTGCGCTGGTTCTATTTATGACGATACCTGGACTGGCCTTGTTTTATGGTGGGCTTGTTCGAGTGCGCAACGTTCTGTCAGTGCTCATGCAGTGCTTTACTATTACCTGTGTAGCAACCCTGGTGTGGTTGATTATTGGTTACAGTTTTGCTTTCAGTGAAGGCAATGCCTTTGTTGGCGGTTTTGGCAATATTCTGTTTGCCAATATTGGTGAAGACACAGTCTCAGGTACGATTCCTGAATCCCTCTTTGCTTTGTTCCAACTCACTTTCGCCGTGATAACTCCGGCTCTGATCTTTGGAGGCTTTGCTGAAAGAGTCAAATACAGTGGTGTCATCCTGTTTAGTGTACTTTGGCTGCTTGTGGTTTATGCCCCGATTACCCATTGGGTATGGGCTGAAGGTGGCTGGTTATTTGAAAGAGGATTACTTGATTTTGCCGGTGGCGTAGTGGTGCATATTACTGCTGGTGTGGCTGCCCTGGTTTGCGCCCTTGTTATTGGGACTCGCTCGGGCTTTGGAAAAACACCAATGCCGCCCCATAACATGACCATGACGGTAACCGGTGCAGGTATGCTGTGGGTAGGTTGGTTTGGATTTAATGGTGGTAGCGCCCTGGCGGCTGATGGTAATGCGTCTATGGCCATGCTGGTAACACACATCTCTGCAGCGGCCGGATCTCTGGCCTGGATTCTGATGGAGAAAATCAAATATGGGAAAGCTTCTGTCCTGGGTATTGTCACAGGTATGGTGGCAGGTCTGGGTACTATTACCCCGGCCTCGGGTTTTGTAGGTCCAGGAGGCGCGCTTGTCATTGGGCTCTCAGCGGGCACTCTTTGTTTCTTTGCAACTGGCTATATTAAAAATACCCTTAAAATTGACGATTCTCTGGATGTATTTCCAGTGCATGGTGTAGGCGGCATTCTTGGTACTTTTTTAGCTGGCATTTTTGCTTCTGCAGGACTGGGTGTGTTCAGTGGTCAGGGTTACGCAGAGGGGATGACCATGGGTAGCCAGGTTCAGGTCCAGGTTATCGGCATCGTAGCAGCGATTGTGTATACGGCAGTAATGACCTTCATTATCGTGAAATTGGTTGATGCGGTTACAGGAATGCGTGTCACTGAGGAGGAAGAAGCCACAGGTCTGGATATCATTCTGCACGATGAAAGGGGATATGATTTGTAATCAGAGGGTCCCTGGTATTCATGCTGGATTCAATCTCAGCTGTGAATTGACTAAAATCCGGGAAGTACTCCTTCCCGGATTTTTTTTACCTCCGAAAAAACCTATGACGTCATTACTGCATCCATTAATTAAAAAACTGTCTGATGGCAGGTTTCATTCCGGTGCTGATCTGGGCAATGAGCTTGACGTCAGCAGGGCTGCGATATCAAAGGCCATGAAAAAAATTAATGCGCTCGGGCTGGTAGTGCACTCAGTCAAAGGTAAGGGGTACCGAATGGAAGATGCGGTGAGCTTGCTGGATGCTGACCAGATCAGGGATGAAGTTACAAAACATTCTGCAAGCAAGATTCACCACCTGAATATTCTGGGCACAATTGACTCCACTAACAGCTATGCCATGAGATGCATACAGGAAGATCAATTTTCACCAGAGCCTGGAAAATATGCCATCACACTTGCCGAGCAGCAGACCAGTGGCAAAGGCAGAAGAGGGAGGCATTGGATCAGTCCCTTTGGTCAAAATGTGTACTTCACCATGGTGCGTCTGGTTGATACCGGCGTCATTAACACCGAAGGGCTCAGCCTGGTTATCGGGCTGGCTGTTGTACGGGCTCTCAAATCCTTTGGGATAGCGGATCTTGCAGTAAAATGGCCCAATGATGTGCTGTGTAAAAACAGAAAGCTGGCGGGAATTCTTCTGGAGATCACCGGTGATGTCACAGGCATTTGTCATCTGCTGATAGGTGTTGGTATTAATTCAAGATGTCGTCCAGAAGACATGGAGGCGGTTTCACAACCCTGGACGGATCTTTATCAGATGACGGGAAAACTCTTTGATCGAAACACCCTCGCGGCTAGTACACTCTCACATATAATGCAGGCGATGGATGAACTGGAAGCTCATGGCTTCAAGAATTTTCAGGAGGAATGGCAACGCGTGGATGTCATGATGGGGAAACGGGTTGAACTGATAAGCGGTACCAATCGCCAGTTTGGTGTGGCCAGGGGAATTTCAGAGCAGGGCGCCTTACTGTTCGAAGATGCCGCAGGAATCCGGGCAGTCAGTGGTGGAGAAATCAGCTTGAGGAGTACTGACTCTCAATGATCCTGGAAATCGATGCAGGCAACACGCGCATTAAAGGGCGATTGGCAGAGCTTTCAATGTCAACTTCATCCACTGCCGGCCTTACTTTTGAGACAAAAAGCTCACAATCTCCGGCTGAATTCCTGGAGATACTTGAAGATAAGATAAACCTGGGCGAAATAAGCCGGATTAAAATGGCCAGTGTTCGGGGCAATGAGTTTGATAACACTTTCGCCAGGGCTATGCAGGATAAATGGCATATACAGCCTGAGTTTGCTGAAGTGCAGGCAGCATCAAGCGGAGTGACAAATTCATATGAAAACACCCGCACCATGGGTATTGATCGTTGGCTAGCCATGCTGGCAGCTTATGACAGGGTAAAAAGCAGCTGCTGTGTGCTGGATTGTGGGAGCGCTATTACCTTTGATTGGTTAAATGATGCAGGAATGCATCAGGGTGGTTTCATTGTTCCAGGAATTTCCTTGATGCAGGATAGCCTTGCCAGGAAAACGCCCGCATTAAATGTCCCGCTGAATGCATGGAGTGCAGCAGTACCCGGGACCAGTACTGATACGGCCATCAGTCAGGGCCTGCTTGCTATGGTTGCCGGCTTCGCCAGGCACTGTCATGACCATATTGGTAAATCAGTGTCAGAATGCCACTGGTTTTTGACCGGTGGTGATGCTGAATTGGTGGGCAAGCATTTGGAATGGTCCCACCAGGTGGAAAAAGACCTGGTACTTGATGGATTGGCTTTGTCGCTACCTTAAGGATCCTCTGATGAATCAGAGGGTCCTTACCGGTTTTTGCTGACAACTCTTTGGTTTTTCTTGCTTCTATATATAATATAGATAATCTGGCCCCATGCGTAGTTTCATCATATTGTTAATTCTGGCCAACCTGGTTTATCTGGGTTGGAACCTGACTCATCCATCGGCATCCAGGCCTGTTTTGGTCAGGGCCCCCAGCTCTCAGGCTGGCCAGGCCCTGCAATTACTCAGTGAAGTGCCAATACAAGAGAGTATTGAACAAACTGAACCGGGAACCTGTATCTCACTTGGAGTGTTCAATAACACTGAGGAGAGCGATTTTCTGGTATCGGCCCTTCTGGAGCGGGGCCTGGAAGCAAAAGGAGAGCTGCTTCCCTCGGCTGAATCCGTCAATTACAGGGTTTATATGCCCCCTTTCAATTCAGATACGGCTGCCAGGCAGGCCCTGGGCGAGCTACAGTCCAATAATTTCGAAAGTTTCCTGATAAACAGTGGAGATCTGGCTGGCGGAATCTCACTTGGCCTGTTTTCACAGGAAGCGTTAGCCCTGGGGCTACAGGAAAGCCTCGCTGGTCAGGGTTTCCCCACTTCTATCCAGGAAATCCTCACTTCTGAGAATGAAATCTGGGTTACTATTGAAGGACTCTCCCAGGCCTTGCTGGAGGGCTCTGATTTGTTGAATTTACTCTCTCAAGGGCTTGATCTTGAAGTCATAGAAAAACCTTGCGAAACGTTTGCATCACGTCCGTGATTCCCATAAAATGCCGCCTCTGTGTAAGAGCCAGGGGTAAGAAATTCGTCTGATGCTTTGCTGGAGGGGTTCCCGAGTGGTCAAAGGGATCAGACTGTAAATCTGACGCGAAAGCTTCGGTGGTTCAAATCCACCCCCCTCCACCAGTCAGATTTATACTGCTCCTGGTGCAACGATAGTCAGAAAACAGTGGACGAAGAACTCCTGTATCGAAGTTTTTTGGGGGGAGTTTTTGGTCCTCTGTTTTTTGGTTTGCGAGCCTGGTAGGCGAGTGTTTGGCAAACGTTTGGTAAACGTTTGAGAAGGAGTTCGCGGGTATAGTTCAATGGTAGAACCCCAGCCTTCCAAGCTGATGATGCGGGTTCGATTCCCGCTACCCGCTCCAGCTTTCTGTCATTGAAAGTCGTTGATGATTGAAACTGGTAGCGTTAGTGATGGGCTTGGGAGTTCTGATCGGCTATTGACGAACAGAACATTGTCCTGAAAACCGCCACGGGCACTTTTTATTTTTAATAGAAATAGAAATTGCTCGCATAGCTCAGGTGGTAGAGCGCATCATTGGTAATGATGAGGTCCCCGGTTCGACTCCGGGTGTGAGCACCAGTTTTTGGCACACAGTAAAAAGTTGATGTTCATTGAACGTCAGAAAAATTACATATTATTAGTATTAAAATCGGAGGTTTGATTCGATGTCCAAGGAAAAATTTGAGAGAACGAAACCGCATTTGAATGTTGGCACCATTGGTCACGTTGACCATGGTAAGACAACATTAACAGCTGCGTTGACCAGAGTGTGTGCCGAAATGCATGGCGGTGAAGTCAGGGACTTCAGTCAGATTGACAATGCGCCGGAAGAAAGAGAGCGTGGTATTACCATTGCTACTTCCCACGTTGAGTATGATTCTGAAGCACGACACTACGCGCACGTCGACTGTCCTGGACATGCCGACTATGTGAAAAACATGATTACTGGTGCCGCCCAGATGGACGGTGCGATTCTTGTATGTTCTGCAGCTGATGGCCCCATGCCACAGACACGTGAACATATCCTGCTCAGCCGCCAGGTAGGTGTACCCTACATCGTGGTCTTCATGAATAAAGCCGACATGGTTGATGATGAAGAGCTGACTGAACTGGTTGAAATGGAAATTCGTGAACTACTTGATCAGTATGAATTCCCTGGTGATGACACACCTATTATCCTTGGTTCTGCCCTGATGGCTCTGGAAGGCAAGGATGATAATGAGTTGGGTACTACTGCTGTGAAGAAGTTGGTTGAAGCTCTTGATACTTATATTCCTGAGCCTGAGCGTGATATCGACAAGCCTTTCCTGATGGCAATTGAAGATGTTTTCTCTATCTCTGGTCGTGGTACCGTGGTAACAGGCCGTATTAGTCGCGGTATTGTTACTGTTGGTGATGAGCTGGAAATTGTGGGTATCAAAGACACCCAGAAAACAACCTGTACCGGTGTTGAAATGTTCCGCAAGTTGCTCGACGAAGGCCGTGCCGGTGAAAACGTAGGTGTACTTCTACGTGGTACCAAGCGCGAAGATGTAGAGCGTGGTCAGGTTCTTGCCAAGCCCGGAACTATTACTCCTCATACCAAGTTTGAGGGTGAAGTTTACGTGCTGTCCAAAGATGAAGGTGGTCGACATACTCCGTTCTTTAAAGGGTATCGCCCACAGTTCTATTTTGAAACAACTGATGTTACCGGTGCTGTTGAGTTACCAGCTGACGTGGAAATGGTTATGCCTGGCGACAACATCAAAATGGTTGTGGATCTGATTAATCCTATTGCCATGGAAGAAGGTCAGCGTTTTGCGGTTCGTGAAGGTGGACGAACTGTTGGCGCGGGCGTTGTTTCCAAGATACTAGAATAAGAACTAACTATTTGTACTTTTAAGCCGAGAGAGCAATTTGCTCTCTCGGCTTAGTCGTCTTTAAAAGCTTTTGTTTGTTAACTGTCCTGGAAGGCACTTTCTAGTAGAAGTTCCAGCTAGTGAGATATTCCAGGCTAATGAAATAGGCCAGTAGCTCAATTGGCAGAGCGGCGGTCTCCAAAACCGCAGGTTGGGGGTTCGATTCCCTCCTGGCCTGCCATATTAGGCATTTACTGGTATTTACCGACGCTGACAAATAAGCACGGAAAAACCATTGTAAAGTTTGGGGCTCTAGTTCATTAATTTGAATGACATTTTATGACTGAAAATGTAAAAAATGCAGAATATAAACTCGACTCGTTGAAATGGGTTGTTGTGGCAGTTCTGGTTACCGCTGGTATTTATGGCAACAATTATTTTGCCGCAGAATCCATGCTATATCGGGTAATAGGATTGTTGGTGCTTGCTGGTGTCGCAGGATGGATTGCTATCCAAACCAGCAAAGGCAGCGCCTTTGTTAGTCTGTGTCATGAGGCAAGAACCGAAATACGCAAAGTAGTTTGGCCGACCAGGCAAGAAACTACCCATACCACGATGATCGTGGTGGTGGTGGTTATTATAGTTGCCATTATTTTATGGGGGCTGGACTCATTACTAAGCTGGGGAATCTCGCTGATAATTGGTTAATTACTGGTGAGCTAGAACGGTTTATAAAATTCAGGAAAAGGGTGTGGAAGCTTTGGCTGACGAAAAAACAGAAAGCACAAGTATGTCGGAGACAGATGGCGAAAAGCGCTGGTATGTCGTGCATGCTTATTCCGGATATGAGCGTAAGGTAAAACTGGCACTTGAAGAAAGAATCGGTTTGTCTTCTATGCAGGATATGTTTGGTGAAATCCTGGTGCCTACCGAAGAAGTATTGGAAATGCGTGGCGGACAGAAGCGCAAAAGTGAGCGTAAATTCTTTCCAGGGTATGTGTTGCTGCAGATGGTTTTAAATGATGACACCTGGCACCTGGTAAAAGATACGCCCAGAGTAATGGGTTTTATTGGTGGTACGGCAGAAAAACCGGCTCCAATTACGCAGCGTGAAGTGAATGAAATTATTAATCGACTTGAAGAAACTGTCGACAAGCCTTCACACAAAACGGTATACGAGCCTGGCGAATTGGTTCGAGTCACTGATGGGCCCTTTAATGATTTTACAGGCACTGTAGAAGAAGTGAATTACGAGAAGAGTCGGGTACGGGTTGCCGTATCTATTTTTGGTCGGTCTACACCGGTTGAACTTGAGTTTTCTCAGGTAGAGAAGGGCTAGAAATAGTCACACGTCGCAAGTCACAAGTGGGCTTCGATAGTAATAGGTGAGTGACCAGAATGATTGGTTGCTTGAAAATAAAGTCACTGGCCTCTATATGGGGCGGTGCCAGGGGAGCAGGGCCATTGAGTCTTGCGCTACTACCCAAGGAGTAAAACATGGCAAAGAAAGTACTTGCTTATATCAAGCTGCAGGTTGGTGCCGGCAAAGCCAACCCAAGTCCTCCTGTTGGTCCTGCATTGGGTCAGCACGGTGTCAATATCATGGATTTCTGCAAGGCTTTTAACGCTGAAACACAAGGCGTTGAACCAGGTCTGCCAATTCCTGTTGTCATCACGGTATATGCCGACCGTAGCTTCACCTTTATTACCAAAACGCCACCAGCTTCAGTGTTGCTGCGAAAAGCAGCGGGACTAAAGAAAGGCAGTGGCCGTCCTAACACAGAAAAAGTGGGCAAACTGAACCGCAAGCAATTGGAAGAAGTAGCCCTGGTAAAAATGCCTGATCTGACAGCAGCTGATATGGATGCTGCAGTTCGTACCCTGGCAGGTAGTGCCCGCAGTGCCGGCATTGATACAGAAGGGGTAGTGTAATGGCTAAATTAACCAAACGTGCAAAAATGATTGCGGAAAAAATTGAGACTGGAAAAGCTTACAGCATTGATGAGGCTGTTTCCCTGATCAATGAATTGTCTACGGTCAAATTCAAGGAATCTATTGATGTCAGCATCAATCTTGGCATAGATGCCAGGAAATCTGACCAGGCTGTGCGAGGTGCAACTACTTTGCCACATGGTACTGGTAAAGAAGTGCGTGTCGCGGTTTTTGCCCAGGGTGAAAACGCTGATAAGGCTACAGCGGCAGGTGCTGATATTGTTGGTTTTGATGACCTGGCTGAAAGCATCAAGGGTGGAAATCTGGATTTTGATGTGGTTATTGCCACACCGGATGCCATGCGAGTAGTTGGACAGCTCGGAACAGTACTTGGTCCCAAGGGCCTGATGCCAAATCCGAAAGTGGGCACTGTGACTCCGGATGTAGAAACTGCTGTGAGAAATGCAAAAGCAGGTCAGGTGCGTTACAGGACAGATAAAAACGGCATTATCCACGGCGGTATTGGCAAGGTTGGCTTTGAAGCCAATGCTGTTAAAGGGAATCTGGAAGCTTTGTTGACTGATCTTAAGAAAGCCAAACCCGCTTCAGCCAAGGGTACTTTTGTCCAGAAGGTGATTTTATCTTCAACTATGGGCCCGGGCGTCCTGGTCGACCAGTCGTCTCTGGATTGTTAAAAAGAATTTAAAAGCTGTCGGTGTTGAACAAACATCTGACGGTACAGCTATTTTTTATTTCAATAAAAATAGCTGAAACAGACTTTGGGGTGTTGCAGGTAGTGATACTTGCAGGACTATCAAAGACCGTAGGAGTGGGCTGCCAAATGTATGGTAAGTGCCAGGTTTTATCCGGCTTCACTATACAAAAGGTCCCCAGGTATAGGGTAGATACTCGGTTCCAACCGAGATACCTGACTACATGGTCGGCTTACTTAATATCCTACGCAGATGGTGTAACCCGTCCGGCAGCAATCTAGCCGGATAATTCGCCAAATTAATGACCTCTGATTTTAGGGGTTGGAGTTGATTCAGTAGTCAGGGATCAGCGTAAGCAATAAACGTGGACTTAAAAGCATTGCAAACGCAATAGCTTTCATAAAGTCCAATTAAAGGAGCAAAACCAAGTGGCTATCAGACTTGAAGACAAGCAACAAATTGTTGCTGAGGTCAACGAAGCTGCTCAAAGTGCTTTATCTGCAGTGCTTGCCGATTACCACGGTACCGCTGTAGCGGAAATGACCGAGCTTCGCAAAATAGCTCGTGAAAACAATGTATACCTGCGAGTAGTCAGGAATACTTTGTTGAAGCGTGCTGTGGAAGGGACAGAGTATGAATGTCTCAGTGAAGTTCTGGTTGGTCCGACGATTCTTGCTTTTTCTCAGGAAGACCCGGGTGCGGCTGCTCGCATCATTAAGGACTTCATGAAGGAAAATGAAGAATTCGAAGTTAAAGCACTCGCTGTCAGTGGAAACCTGCTGCCCGCTTCACAGATCGATGCGTTGGCCAAACTGCCAACCTACGATCAGGCTATTGCCACTCTTATGAGTGTGATGCTTGCACCGGTGACCAAACTGGTTCGTACATGCAACGAAGTTCCAGCCAAGGCTACTCGAGCCGTTGCAGCTGTCCGTGATCAGAAACAGGAAGCAGCTTAAGTCGGGTGGAATTTTTATTCCGGTCGAAGTTACTAACGTTATAAATTTTTATAAAGGAGATTGGAGTCATGGCTCTATCTAAAGAAGAAATCCTAGATGGAATCGCTGAATTATCAGTGATGGATGTTGTTGAACTGGTTTCAGCAATGGAAGAAAAATTCGGTGTATCTGCTGCTGCGGCTGTAGCCGTTGCTGCTGCACCTGCTGCCGGTGATGGTGCTGAAGCTGCTGCTGAAAAAGATGAGTTCGATGTCATCCTGACAGCTGCAGGCGAAAAGAAAGTAAATGTCATTAAGGCGGTACGTGGTATCACCGGGCTTGGCCTGAAAGAAGCCAAGGATTTGGTTGATGGCGCACCATCACCAATCAAAGAAGGTGCAAGCAAAGACGAAGCAGAAGACTTCAAGAAGCAGCTTGAAGAAGCTGGCGCAACTGTCGAGCTTAAATAAGCTTGATTGGCTTTGTTGCAAACACTTGTCGTTAAGACGTTGAAAGGTGGCGCTCAATATTGAGTGCTGCCTTTTAGTGCTTGCAGAACTTGTGCTAATAAAGACAAGAAATCACCTGCTTTTTAAGCAAGTTGTTAAAAGCAGGTTAAGTGGTACAAGGGTTGGCTCCTGATCTTTTTTTAAAAAGCTCTGAGTTAACAGTAACTAAATCACTTGTTAGGAATTGTAGATGGCATATTCATATACTGAGAAAAAACGTATCCGTAAGGACTTTGGCAAATTGCAAAGCCCAATGGATATCCCTTACTTGCTGGCTATTCAGATAGACTCATACAAGCAATTCACCCAGGTGGATGTTCCCCCCGAGGAGCGTCTGGAGCAGGGCTTGCATGCTGCGTTTAAATCTGTATTTCCAATTGTCAGCTATTCCGGCAAAGCATTACTGGAATATGTAAGTTATCGGCTGGGCAAGCCAGAATTTGATGTTAGTGAATGTGTTTTGCGTGGGGCAACTTATGCCGTGTCCCTGCGAGTTAAAGTTCGACTGATTATTTACGAAAAAGAATCTACAGCAAAAGTCATCAAGGACATCAAGGAACAGGAAGTCTACATGGGTGAAATTCCCCTGATGACTGACAGTGGCACCTTTGTCATCAATGGCACAGAGCGCGTGGTGGTTTCTCAGTTACACCGTTCGCCTGGCGTGTTTTTTGATCATGATCGGGGTAAAACGCACAGTTCCGGCAAGCTTCTGTATTCGGCGCGTATCATTCCTTACCGTGGCTCCTGGTTGGATGTTGAATTTGATCCCAAGGATATGGTTTATGTCCGTATTGACCGCAGGCGTAAATTGCCAGCCTCCATTCTGCTGCGAGCTCTGGAATACAGCTCCCAGGACATCCTGGAAATGTTCTATGAAAACAACTCTTACTTCATAGATAAGGACGGGAATTTCTCCGTTGCTCTGGTTCCGTCACGTTTGCGTGGTGCAGTACTGAATTTTGAAATAAAGAATAAGCGCACTGTTATTGTGAAAGAAGGTGCCAGGATAACTGCCCGGCATATTCGTGAAATGGAAAATGCCAAGCTGGCAAAGCTTGATGTGCCCGCTGAATTTATTATTGGTGATGCACTTGCAAAAGACATTATTGATAAAGAAACCGGTGAAGTGTTATTCCAGTGTAATGCTGAAATTACTGAAGAAATGATGGAAGGCATAGTTGCTGCCGGTGTTACAGAGTTTGAAACAATTTACACCAATGAGCTGGATTGCGGTCCATTTATTTCTGACACGCTTCGTATTGATCCGACGACAAACCGTCTGGAAGCCCTGGTTGAAATCTACCGCATGATGCGCCCAGGCGAGCCACCAACAAAAGAGTCGGCTGAAAACCTTTTTGCAAATCTGTTCTTTTCACCTGAACGTTACGATTTGTCTGCCGTTGGTCGCATGAAGTTCAACCGCAGGCTGGGTCGACCTGACTCGGAAGGTGATGGCGTTCTAAGCAAGGAAGATATTGTCGACGTAATTAAAACCCTGGTAGATATTCGCAACGGTTTTGGCACTGTTGACGATATTGACCATCTGGGTAACCGTCGTATTCGTAGTGTCGGTGAAATGGCTGAAAACCAGTTCCGTGTTGGATTGGTTCGTGTTGAGCGCGCTGTAAAAGAGCGCCTGTCCATGGCAGACAGTGAAGGTCTGATGCCGCAGGATATGATTAATGCCAAGCCCGTTGCTGCAGCTATCAAGGAATTTTTTGGTTCCAGCCAGCTGTCACAATTTATGGATCAGAATAACCCCTTGTCGGAAGTGACCCACAAGCGTCGTATTTCTGCGCTTGGGCCAGGTGGTCTGACCCGCGAACGCGCTGGATTTGAAGTGCGTGACGTGCATCCGACTCACTATGGTCGTGTCTGCCCTATTGAAACGCCGGAAGGTCCAAACATCGGTTTGATCAACTCCCTGGCCACTTACTCTCGCACCAATGCATACGGCTTTCTGGAAAGTCCGGTGCGAAAGATAATCAATGGCGCGGTATCTACTGAGATTGAATATCTCTCGGCGATTGAAGAAAGTGGCTACGTTATTGCCCAGGCCAGTGCTGAACTGGATAAAAAAGGCAAATTTGTAGACGAGTTGGTCAATGTTCGCCACAAGAATGAGTTCTCGCTGATGCCATCTGATCAGGTGGACTACATGGATATTTCGCCACAACAAGTCGTCTCTGTTGCCGCATCCCTGATTCCCTTCCTGGAGCATGATGATGCCAACCGTGCCTTGATGGGCTCCAATATGCAGCGCCAGGCGGTACCAACCCTGATTTCAGAAAAGCCTCTGGTCGGCACAGGTATGGAGCGCAATGTTGCACGTGACTCCGGTGTTTGTGTTATTGCCAGACGTGGTGGAGTTATTGACAGCGTTGATGCTGCCCGCATCATTCTGCGTGTCCATGACGAAGAAACAGAAACTGGTGAAGCCGGTGTAGATATCTACAACCTGATCAAATACACACGTTCTAATCAGAACACCTGTATTAGTCAGCGACCGCTGGTCAAAGAAGGTGACGAAGTCAGTGCAGGAGATATTCTTGCTGATGGTCCTTCCATTGATACTGGTGAGCTGGCCCTGGGCCAGAACATGCGTATCGCTTTTATGCCCTGGAATGGTTACAACTTTGAGGACTCCATCCTCATCTCTGAAAGGGTAGTAAAGGAAGATCGTTTTACCTCAATTCATATTCAGGAGCTGACATGTATTGCTCGTGATACCAAGCTTGGTTCAGAAGAAATCACTGCTGATATTCCAAACGTTGGTGAAACTGCACTGGGTCGCCTTGATGAATCAGGCATCGTGCATATCGGTGCCGAAGTGGATGCCGGTGATATCCTGGTAGGTAAGGTGACACCAAAAGGTGAAACCCAGCTGACTCCTGAAGAAAAACTGCTGCGTGCCATCTTTGGTGAAAAGGCCTCTGATGTCAAAGATACCTCATTACGTGTCCCCAGCAGCGTCAAGGGTACTGTTATTGATGTTCAGGTATTTACCCGCGATGGTCTGGAAAAAGACCAGCGTGCACTTGAGATTGAAGAAGAGCAATTATCCAAAGTCAGAAAAGATATTAACGATGAGTTTCGTATCGTTGAAGAAGCGACTTTTCAGCGACTGCGTAAAGCACTTCTTGGTAAAGCCGTTTCAGGTGGTCCCAAGCTCAAGAAGGGTGATCGTCTGACCGCTGAATATCTTGACGGTCTCGAGCATGACGAATGGTTCAAACTCCGACTGGTTGATGACGCCATGAGCGAGGCCCTGGAAAAAGCAGGTGTTCAGCTTAAGGAACGTCGTATTGAACTGGATGAGCGTTATGAAGACAAGAAACGCAAACTGACCCAGGGTGACAACCTTGCGCCAGGTGTGTTGAAAATTGTTAAAGTTTATCTGGCAATCAAACGTCGTATTCAGCCTGGTGACAAGATGGCTGGCCGTCACGGTAACAAGGGTGTGATTTCAGTCATCATGCCTGTTGAAGACATGCCCTACGATGAAAAAGGTAATCCGGTAGACATCGTGCTGAACCCACTGGGTGTACCTTCACGTATGAACGTTGGTCAGATCCTGGAAACCCACCTGGGTGCAGCTTCCAAAGGACTGGGTGAAAAAATCAATGTCATGATTCAGCAGGAACAGAAGGTGGCGGAGATTCGTAAATTCCTGGACCAGATTTACAACGGCATTGGTGAATCGCGTCGTTCTGAAGATCTGAAAAGCCTGAAAGATGAAGAAATCATGGAATTGGCCCACAACCTCAAAGCCGGTGTGCCCATGGCAACACCCGTATTTGATGGTGCCAGTGAAGCTGAAATCAAGGAAATGCTGGAATTGGCTGGAATTGGTGAAGATGGCCAATTCGTTCTCTTTGATGGCCGTACAGGTGAACAATTCGATCGCAAGGTTACTGTTGGCATTATGTACATGCTCAAGCTTAACCATCTTGTTGATGACAAGATGCATGCCCGTTCCACTGGTTCTTACAGCCTGGTTACCCAACAACCGCTGGGTGGTAAAGCCCAGTTTGGCGGCCAGCGTTTCGGTGAAATGGAAGTGTGGGCCCTGGAAGCATATGGTGCCGCCTATACATTGCAGGAAATGCTGACTGTGAAGTCTGATGATGTAAACGGCCGTACCAAGATGTACAAGAATATAGTAGACGGTGATGACCGCATGGAGGCTGGAATGCCCGAATCCTTTAACGTACTGGTTAAGGAGATTCGATCCCTGGGCATTGATATGGAATTGGAAGTCGAGAACTGATTCGGGATTTATTTTCATTAAAAAATATTGAATTTAAATCCATAGAATAAATCAACCTTGTAAAGGTTGGAGGAATAGACAGAATGAAAGACCTGTTAGGTTTATTAAAGTCACAAACACAGATTGAAGACTTTGATTCAATTCGCATCGGATTGGCATCACCACAATTGATTCGTTCCTGGTCTTTCGGGGAAGTTAAAAAACCCGAAACCATTAACTACCGTACATTCAAGCCGGAACGGGACGGTCTTTTCTGCGCCAAGATTTTTGGTCCGGTGAAAGACTATGAGTGTCTGTGTGGCAAATACAAGCGCCTTAAACATCGCGGAGTAATCTGTGAAAAATGTGGCGTGGAAGTTGCCTTGAGCAAAGTACGCCGTGAGCGCATGGGTCATATTGAACTGGCCAGTCCGGTCGCACATATCTGGTTCCTGAAATCACTACCTTCCCGTATTGGTTTGTTACTGGATATGACGTTGCGTGATATAGAAAGGGTGCTTTATTTTGAATCCTTTGTGGTCACTGATCCCGGCATGACCACTCTGGAAAAAGGTCAGCTGCTTTCTGATGAACAATACTATGAGTCATTGGAAGAATTTGGTGATGATTTTGAAGCAAAGATGGGCGCTGAAGCTGTACAGGACCTGATGGCAGATATGGATGTGGTCGTAGAAGCCAACGCACTGCGCGAAGAAATTCCGCAGACCAATTCTGAAACCAAGCTGAAGAAATTATCCAAACGCCTGAAATTGCTGGATGGCTTTGTCAATTCAGGCAACAAGCCGGAATGGATGGTATTGAATGTGTTGCCGGTTTTGCCACCGGATCTGCGTCCCCTGGTACCACTGGATGGCGGCCGTTTTGCCACATCTGACCTGAATGATTTATACCGTCGCGTCATCAATAGAAACAACCGACTGAAACGTCTGCTGGATCTGAATGCGCCGGACATTATCGTGCGTAACGAAAAACGCATGCTGCAGGAATCTGTTGATGCCTTGCTGGACAACGGTCGTCGTGGCCGTGCTATCACTGGTTCCAACAAGCGCCCACTGAAATCCCTTGCGGATATGATCAAGGGTAAACAGGGCCGTTTCCGCCAGAACCTTCTGGGTAAACGTGTCGACTACTCCGGCCGTTCCGTGATCGTGGTTGGTCCTACCCTGAGATTGCATCAAGCTGGTCTACCAAAGAAAATGGCCCTGGAATTGTTCAAGCCTTTCATCCTGGGCAAACTGATTTTGCGTGGTGTGGCTACTACTATTAAAGCCGCCAAGAAAATGGTGGAAAAAGAAACAGCAGAAGTGTGGGATATCCTCGCTGAAGTTATTCGTGAACATCCAATCCTGTTGAACCGTGCGCCAACATTGCACAGGCTGGGAATCCAGGCTTTTGAGCCAGTACTGATTGAAGGCAAGGCAATTCAGCTGCATCCGCTGGTGTGTGCCGCTTACAACGCTGACTTTGACGGTGACCAGATGGCGGTTCACGTACCGCTAACACTGGAAGCCCAGCTGGAAGCGCGCTCCCTGATGATGTCTACCAACAACATCCTGTCGCCAGCATCCGGTGAGCCTATTATCGTTCCTTCACAGGACGTGGTACTGGGACTGTATTACATGACCCGCTCGCGTGTGAACGCAAAAGGGGAAGGCATGGTGTTTGCCAATGTTGATGAGGTGCTTAAAGCCTTCAATACCCGCATGGCTCACTTGCAGGCACGTATCAAGGTCAGATTGACAGAAGTGCTGTTTGACGATGATAAGGAAAAAGTGGAAACCACCAGCATTGTGGAAACCACTGTTGGCCGTGTCATTCTTTACAGTATTGTTCCTGACGGCATGCCATTTAGCCTGGTCAACCAGAAGATGGCCAAAAAGCAGATCTCACACATTATCAATATGTGCTATCGAAATGTTGGTCTGAAGGAAACTGTTATTTTTGCCGATCAGCTCATGTACATGGGCTATCGTTATTCTACCTGGTCAGGTTGCTCCATTGGGGTGAACGATTTTGTTATTCCTGATGCCAAAGCCAAACTGATTGGCGAAGCCGAGTCTGAGGTGGCGGATATTGAATCCCAGTTTGCCTCAGGCCTGGTAACCCAGGGTGAAAAATACAACAAGGTCATCGATATTTGGTCACGTGCTAATGACCTGGTCGCAAAATCGATGATGGACGGCTTGTCTACAGAAAAAGTTATCAACCGTGAAGGCGTTGAAGAGGATCAGGAATCCTTTAACTCCGTCTATGTGTATTCTGATTCCGGCGCCAGGGGCTCCCCTGCACAGATTCGCCAGTTGGCAGGTATGCGTGGTCTGATGGCGAAGCCTGACGGCTCTATTATTGAAACGCCAATTACGGCCAATTTCCGTGAAGGCTTGAATGTTCTACAGTACTTTATCTCCACTCACGGAGCTCGAAAAGGTCTGGCTGATACGGCGCTGAAAACAGCTAACTCCGGTTACCTGACGCGACGCCTGGTTGATATCAGCCAGGATCTGGTCATCAAGGAACTTGATTGTGGTACTGACAATGGCCTGAGCATGTCGCCGATTATTGAAGGCGGCGATATTATCGCACCGTTGGGCGAATTGGTTCTGGGTCGAGTGCTGGCTCTGGATGCTGTAGATAACGAAGGTAATACTGTTATTGAAGCCGGTCTTCTTATCGATGAGCCTATGGTAGACAAGTTGGAAACAGCTGGTGTCGACGAAGTACTGGTACGCTCTGCTATCACCTGTGACGCTGAATTTGGCATTTGCCGCAAGTGTTACGGTCGTGACCTGGCACGTGGCCATCTGGCCAATATCGGTGAGGCTGTTGGTGTTGTTGCTGCACAGTCCATTGGTGAGCCAGGTACACAGCTCACTATGCGTACCTTCCATATCGGGGGTGCTGCGTCTCGAGCAACTGCTTCAGATAATGTCCAGGTGAAAAATGAAGGCAAGATTCACCTGCACAATATGAAAACCGTTGAAAGAATTAATGGTGAGCTGGTTGTTGTAAGCCGTTCCGGTGAGTTAATTGTGAACGACACCAACGGCCGTGAAAAAGAACGCTACAAGCTGCCTTATGGCGCCTTGGTCAAGGGTGCTAACAATACCGAAGTCAGTGCCGGGGACATCATTGCCACATGGGATCCACATACTCACCCCATCGTGGTAGAAGTTGCTGGTAAAGTGAAATTTGAATCCATGGAAGAAGGCCTTAGTGTGAAACGTCAGACTGACGAAATCACAGGTCTGACCAATATCACTGTCATGGATGTATCCGAAAGGCCATCCGGCGGTAAAGAATCCCGTCCGGCAATTACCCTGGTAGACAAGAAAGGTAAGGAATTGATGCTGCCTGGTACCAATGTACCTGCCCATTACTTCTTGCCGGCTAAAGCTATTGTGGGTGTTGAAAATGGTGCTGAAGTTAATATTGGTGATGTAATTGCCCGTATTCCCCAGGAAGGATCCAAAACCCGTGACATCACTGGTGGTTTGCCGCGTGTTGCCGACCTGTTCGAAGCACGTAAACCGAAAGAGCCTGCCATCCTGGCGGAAATTTCAGGGACAGTCAGCTTTGGTAAAGAAACCAAAGGCAAGCGTCGTCTTGTGATCACACCTGCTGATGGGGTGAATCCCATAGATGGCAGCTCACACTATGAAGTACTGATTCCGAAATGGCGCCAGATGACTGTGTTTGAAGGCGAATATATCGAGAAAGGTGAGGTTGTGTCTGATGGACCGCCAAATCCGCACGATATCCTGCGTCTGAAAGGTGTGGAAGCGCTGGCCCGTTACGTGGTGAATGAAGTTCAGGAAGTGTATCGACTGCAAGGTGTGCGTATTAATGACAAGCACATTGAAGTCATTGTTCGCCAGATGCTGAAGAAAACTGAAATCATCGACATGGGTGATTCCAGCTTCATCAAGGGCGAGCAAGTTGAATTTATTCGCGTAACCAAGGAAAACGAGCGGCTTGTTGCTGATGGCAAGGATCCGGCCAGGTTTGAGCGAATTCTTCTGGGTATCACCAAGGCGTCACTGGCGACAGAATCCTTTATTTCTGCGGCTTCTTTCCAGGAAACTACCCGCGTTCTCACGGAAGCTGCAGTTACTGGCAAGCGCGATTACCTGCAGGGTCTCAAGGAAAATGTGGTTGTAGGTCGTCTGATACCCGCGGGTACAGGCCTTACCTACCATGAAACCCGTAAACGCCAGGCTGAGGCCAGGATATCTGAGGAAGAAGGTGCTTCAGCCTTTGAAGTGGAAGCTGCGCTAACCGAGGCTTTACAGGAATCAGAAGCTGAGAAAGAAGCGGCCGCTCAGAAAGAGGAGTAAGGGAGACAGGATGCAAGAGGCAGGATGCAGGCTGTTCAGGTAAATCCCTGTATCCTGCATCCTTTATCCTGTATCCGTTATTGACTAGGCGGGGCGTGATCATTACAATCGCGCCTCTTTTACACAATGTAAAGAGTAAAATCCGGAGCAATTAATGGCGACTGTTAACCAGCTGGTTCGCAAGCCCAGAAAAAGCAAGATAGAGAAGAGTGACGTACCTGCCCTGCAGGGATGTCCGCAGCGTCGTGGTGTGTGTACTCGTGTTTACACTACTACACCGAAGAAACCGAATTCGGCTTTGCGTAAAGTCTGTCGTGTACGCCTGACCAATGGCTTTGAAGTTACCTCCTATATTGGTGGTGAAGGCCACAACCTCCAGGAACACTCCGTGATCCTGATCAGAGGCGGTAGGGTAAAAGACTTGCCTGGTGTGCGTTATCACACTGTTCGTGGCAGCCTGGATACTTCGGGTGTTGCTGACAGAAAGCAGGGCCGTTCAAAATACGGGACTAAACGACCTAAATAATTTTTACATAACCAATCCAATTCATTCCAGTAAGGCCTGGTTTAGGTACACCCTAAATCCAGGACAACCTGAAGAGAGGAAATCATGCCAAGAAGACGCGTTGCAGCAAAACGGGAAGTACTTCCTGATCCCAAGTTCAAAAATAAAACCCTTGCCAAGTTCATGAACCACGTCATGGTTGATGGAAAAAAATCAATTGCTGAAAAAATTGTTTACGGTGCTCTGGATATGGTTGCCGAAAAATCCGGTAAGGATCCGCTGGAAACCTTTGAAACTGCCCTGGATAACATCGCCCCTCTGGTGGAAGTTAAATCGCGCCGTGTTGGTGGTGCCACATACCAGGTACCAGTAGAAGTCCGTCCCGATCGACGCCACGCGCTTGCAATGCGCTGGTTGGTTGAGCATTCACGATCTCGTGGTGAAAAATCCATGGCACTAAGGCTTGCAGGTGAAATCTCGGATGCAGCCGAGGGTCGTGGTAGTGCGGTCAAGAAACGTGAAGACGTTCACCGCATGGCAGAAGCCAACAGGGCGTTTTCACACTATCGTTTTTAAAACTGGCGTTAAGTAAGTCGTTTTAAATAACCCGGTTATCTGTTCTCTGACAAATTAATAACTAAGGGCTTAGTTGTGGCCAGAAAAACACCAATTAACCGTTATCGAAACATTGGTATTGTTGCCCATGTTGATGCGGGGAAAACCACAACCACCGAGCGCGTCTTGTTCTATACCGGTATCTCTCACAAGATCGGTGAAGTGCATGATGGGGCCGCTGTCATGGACTGGATGGAGCAAGAGCAGGAACGCGGAATCACTATTACCTCTGCAGCAACGACCTGTTTCTGGAGCGGTATGGATAAGCAGTTCGATGAACACCGCGTCAACATCATTGATACCCCGGGGCACGTAGATTTCACTATTGAAGTGGAGCGTTCTTTGCGTGTTCTTGATGGTGCAGTTGTGGTTCTTTGCGCCAGTTCAGGTGTCCAGCCACAAACTGAAACAGTTTGGAGGCAGGCTAATCGCTACGAAGTGCCGCGAATAGTTTTTGTTAACAAAATGGATCGTGCCGGTGCCGATTTCCTGAAAGTTGTTCAGCAAATGAAGGAACGCCTTGGTGCCAACCCTGTGCCCATTCAATTGGCCATTGGTGCAGAGGATGAGTTCAAGGGTGTAATCGACCTGATCAAGATGAAACAAATCATCTGGAGCGAAGACGACCAGGGCATCAGCTTTGAATATGGCGAAATACCAGAAAACATGATCGCGGAGTGCGAAAAGTGGCGCCCCGAGCTTGTTGAAGCTGCTGCTGAAGCAAGCGATGAACTGATGAACAAGTATCTGGAAGGTGAAGAGCTCACTGAAGAAGAAATCAAACACGGTCTCAGGCTACGCACTCTGGCCAATGAAATTGTTCTGACACTGTGTGGTTCAGCATTCAAGAATAAGGGTGTACAGGCTGTACTTGATGCCGTTATTGAATATATGCCGGCCCCTACTGAAGTAAAAGCCATTGAAGGTGTGCTGGAAGATGGTGAAACCATTGATACCAGGGAGGCGGATGATAAGGCGCCTTTTTCAGCCCTGGCCTTCAAGATTGCAACTGACCCCTTTGTAGGTACATTGACTTTTTTCCGTGTCTACTCAGGAACACTGAATTCAGGCGACACGATTTACAATCCGCTCAAGCACAACAAGGAACGGGTAGGGCGTATGGTGCAAATGCACGCCAACTCCCGGGAAGAAATCAAGGAAGTGTTGGCCGGTGACATTGCCGCTGCTATTGGGCTGAAAGATGTCACTACAGGTGAAACTCTTTGTAGTCTCGATAATCAAATCACCCTGGAAAAAATGGATTTCCCGGAGCCGGTTATTTCCGTAGCTGTTGAACCTAAAACCAAGGCAGACCAGGAAAAAATGGGCATAGCTTTAGGTAAATTGGCTCAGGAAGACCCCTCTTTCCGCGTCGAAACCGATGAAGAATCAGGTCAGACTATTATTTCCGGTATGGGTGAGCTGCATCTGGACGTATTGGTTGATCGAATGCGTCGTGAATTCAATGTAGAAGCCAATATTGGCAAACCACAAGTTGCCTATCGTGAAACCATTCGAAAATCCGTGGAAATCGAAGGCAAGCACGTTAAACAATCTGGTGGTCGTGGCCAATACGGGCACGTTTGGCTGCGTCTGGAACCGCTTCCTGCTGATTCCGAGTATGAATTTGTCAATGAGATCGTGGGCGGAACGATTCCCCGGGAATATATTCCTGCAGTGGATAAAGGTGTCCAGGAACAGATGAAAAATGGCTGTTTGGCTGGCTACCCGCTGCTGGCGATGAAAGTGACGCTGTATGATGGCTCTTTCCATGATGTGGATTCCAGCGAGATGGCCTTCAAGATTGCCGGTTCCATGGCCCTCAAAAAAGGGGCTATACAAGCAGATGCGGCCTTGCTAGAGCCAATTATGAAGGTAGAAGTGGTAACCCCGGAAGAATACATGGGGGATGTGATGGGTGACCTGAACCGCCGTCGTGGCATCGTTCAGGGCATGGAAGATTCAGCCTCAGGCAAAGTGATTGATGCTGAGGTGCCTTTGGCAGAAATGTTCGGCTATTCAACAGATTTACGCTCTGCCACCCAGGGCCGCGCTACCTATACCATGGAATTCACCAAATATGCGGAAGTACCTTCTGCAATAGCTGAGGCCATCACTGAAAAGGGTTCAGCGGGTTAAAAATGCTGATAAAGGCCCCAGATTGGGCCTTGTGCCGGAATTGAGCGCCGGGAATGAGAAAGAGGGCTAATTTAGCCCTCTTTTTAGGTAAATATAATGGCTCAAAGCCTTGACTCTACTGGGCTTCGCACGTAATATTCGCACTCTTTTTTCGCGGTGAAATCGGTAAATGTCGGTTTCGCCGCTTTTACAATGTTCTTTAATAACTTATTGATGTGGAGTAGTTGGTCATATGCAGAACCAGCGTATCAGAATTCGGCTGAAAGCTTTTGATCATCGCCTGATTGATCAGTCAACACAGGAATTGGTGAATACTGCCAAACGTACTGGTGCCTATGTCAGAGGTCCTATACCTCTGCCTACTAGGAAAGAGCGGTACACCATACTGGTATCACCCCACGTCAATAAGGATGCCCGTGATCAGTACGAAATCCGTACTCACAAGCGTCTTCTGGACATTGTTGAGCCCACTGAAAAATTTGTCGAAGCACTGATGCAGCTGAACCTGGCCGCCGGTGTGGAAGTGCAAATCAGCCTGGGTAAAAGCGAAGCTTCTTCCAAGTAAAAGCTTTATATAACAGTTAGTTGGAAGTAGTTGTAATTAGTTGTAAGTAATTGCGAACAAGTAAGTAAATGTAGTAAGTGTCTGTAGCCGAACCTGCTGGCACTCTAAATACACAATAACGCTGAAACCGGGAATTCCGGGAAAACAGCATACATAACATGGTGTAACGCGAAAGCGGCCATAGTGGGTTAAAGCCCCTTACACGATGAGGTAAGAAAATGTCGATTGGTTTAGTCGGTCGAAAAAGCGGTATGACCCGCATTTTCACTGAATCCGGGTCATCCGTACCCGTCACAGTGGTGGAAGTTCTGCCAAACAGAGTCACCCAGGTGAAAACCGTTGAGTCCGACGGCTATAGTGCTGTGCAGATCACAACAGGGTCTGTAAAGGGTTCACACCTGTCCAAATCTGAAGTAGGCCATTTTGCCAAGTCGGGTATTGAAGCCGGCCGCGGCCTATGGGAATTTCGTGCTGAGCCTGATGCTCTTTCCGGTGAAGATGGTGAAGCTGTCGCACCTGGTAAGGAATTTACTGTAGAAGCCTTTGTTGAAGGTCAGAAAGTTGATGTGACTGGTACTTCCAAGGGTAAAGGCTTCCAGGGCGTTATCAAACGCTACAATTTCCGCATGCAGGATGCTACTCACGGTAACTCACTATCTCATCGTGCACCGGGTTCCATTGGTCAATGTCAAACCCCGGGCCGAGTCTGGAAAGGCAAGAAAATGGCTGGCCAGATGGGCAACGTTAAAGTCACTACTCAAGGCCTTGAAATCGCCAGGGTTGATGCAGATAACAATCTGATTCTCATTAAAGGCGCCGTACCCGGAGCCACCGGATCTGACGTCATCATATGTCCAACCAACAAAACTATAACGTCTTCTGAGGGGTAAGCAATGGATTTAAATATTGCAGTGCCTGGTAAGAAGGCATCAAAAACAGTTTCCGTATCCGATAATACTTTCGCCAAGGAATTCAACGAAAGCCTGGTTCACCAGGTGGTTGTTACTTATCTTGCTGGCGCGCGTCAGGGAACGGTAAAACAAAAAACACGTTCTGAAGTTAACGGCGGTGGCAAGAAACCTTGGCGCCAGAAAGGCACAGGTCGTGCCCGTGCTGGTACTTCGCGTGGACCATTATGGCGTTCTGGTGGCGTTACTTTTGCTGCCAGGCCTCAGGACCACTCTAAAAAAATTAACAAAAAAATGTATCGCGGAGCACTGCGTTGCATCCTTTCAGAACTGGTTCGTCAGGACCGACTCCTCGTTGTAGATGAATTTAAAGTTGATTCACACAAAACCAGGGGACTCATTGAAAAGCTTACTGAACTTGAGCTGCAGAATGTATTGATTGTCAGTGACGAAGTAGACCAGAACCTGTTCCTGGCTGCCCGCAACCTGCATAAAGTCGATGTCCTGGAAGCTTCTGGTGTTGATCCGGTTAGCCTGATCGGTTTTGAAAAGGTGCTCATGACTGTTCCTGCGCTGAAAAAAGTAGAGGGGATGCTGGCATGAATCAGGAAAGAATGTTGACCATCGTGCTAGGCCCGCACATCTCTGAAAAAAGCTCGCTTATTTCAGAAGTGAATAATCAGGTGACCTTCAAGGTGGCTAAAGATGCTACCAAACCAGAGATCAAGCAGGCCATTGAAGGACTGTTTAATGTTGAAGTAAAAGAAGTCCAGGTTCTGAATGTAAAAGGCAAAAGAAAGCGTTCTGCACGTGGCAAAGTTCGCACGCGCCCAAGCTGGAAAAAAGCCTATATCAGACTCGAGCAAGGTCATGAAATCGATTTTGCAGAAATGGGCTAATGTCGGATTAAAGAGAGAAGAGAGTAGAAAATGCCAGTATTAAAATCCAAACCTACCTCGCCGGGACGCCGATTTGTCGTCAAGGTAGTTAATCCGGACCTGCATAAAGGTGCGCCTTATGCGCCACTGACTGAAGCGCAGTCAAAAAATGGCGGGCGTAACAATGCTGGCCGCATTACCCGCAGGCATTGCGGTGGTGGACACAAACAGAAATATCGCATTATTGATTTCAAGCGAAATAAGGACAATATTCCCGCCGTTGTAGAACGTCTCGAATACGATCCAAATCGCACTGCCAATATTGCATTGCTTAAATATGCTGATGGCGAGCGCAGGTACATCATTGCACCCGGTAAGGTAAATGCAGGTGATGAAGTTATCTCTGGTGAAAGTACGCCAATGAAACCGGGCAATTGCTTACCCCTGCGTAATATTCCCATGGGTAGTACGGTGCATTGTGTAGAAATGAAGCCAGGCAAGGGAGCTCAGTTGGCTCGTTCTGCAGGTACTTCAGTGCAGTTGGTTGCAAGAGAAGGTCAATACGCCACGATACGTTTACGTTCAGGTGAAATGCGCAAGGTGCTGTCAGATTGTCGTGCAGTGTTGGGCGAAGTATCCAATAGTGAACACAGCCTGCGTTCATTAGGTAAAGCTGGTGCCAAACGCTGGCGCGGTGTGCGTCCAACCGTACGTGGTGTTGCCATGAACCCGGTTGACCATCCACATGGTGGTGGTGAAGGTCGTACTTCTGGTGGCAGACATCCTGTATCACCCTGGGGTATACCGACCAAGGGCTACAAGACACGTACCAACAAGCGTACGGATAAATTGATTATTCGTCGTCGTAAAGCTAGCAGATAAGCATTCATCACGATTTTAATAGAAAAAGTATTAGAGGAAACAAACAGTGCCAAGATCATTAAATAAAGGACCGTTTATTGACCTTCACCTGCTGAAAAAAGTGCAGGCTGCTCAAGAGAGCAATGACAGAAGGCCAATCAAAACCTGGTCCAGACGTTCCATGGTCTCTCCGGACATGCTGGGCCTGACCATAGCGGTACACAATGGTCGTCAACACGTTCCGGTATTGATCTCAGAGGATATGGTTGGGCACAAGCTGGGAGAATTTGTAGTCACACGTACTTACCGCGGTCATACGGCTGATAAAAAAGCACGTTAAAACCCGGATTAGTTGAATAAGTGACAGGTTACTGAGGTAAGAATGATGGAAGTTTCAGCAAAATTAAGTACAGCCAGATTATCGGCCCAAAAGGCCAGGCTGGTTGCTGATCAGATTCGTGGTAAAGGTGTGGAAGAAGCCCTTGAGCTTCTCTCCTATAGCCCCAAGAAAGCGGCCGTCCTTATCAAGAAGGTGCTCAATTCAGCAATAGCCAACGCCGAACACAACGAAGGTGTTGATATTGATGAACTGAAAGTGTCCTGCATTTATGTGGATGAAGCGATGACGTTGAAAAGAATCCGTCCTCGCGCGAAAGGGAGAGCAGATCGTATTTTGAAACGCTCTTGTCATATTACAGTTAAAGTCGCAGACGTAAGTTAAGCGGCGAGTAAGAGGGAAGTATGGGGCAGAAAGTACACCCAACAGGTATTCGACTAGGTATTGTTAAAAAACATACCTCAGTCTGGTATGCAGATGGCAGAGACTACGCGAGATATTTGCTTGAAGATATGGAAGTGCGTGATCTGGTGAAAAAGAAGCTGGCTTCAGCTTCCGTTTCCAGGGTTGAAATTGAGAGACCTGCACAAACTGCTCGAGTGACTGTTTTTACTGCCCGTCCAGGTATTGTTATTGGTAAGAAAGGCGAGGATGTTGAAAAACTGCGCGCCTTACTGACAGAAAAAATGGGTGTGCCTGTGCACATCAATATAGAAGAGATTCGTAAACCGGATCTGGATGCACAGTTGGTCGCAGATAGTGTGGCCCAACAACTGGAACGTCGCGTCATGTTCCGCAGGGCGATGAAACGCGTAATGCAAAATGCCATGCGCCAGGGCGCTCAGGGTATAAAAGTACAGGTTAGTGGACGTCTTGGCGGTGCTGAAATTGCGCGTAGTGAGCGTTATCACGAAGGCCGCGTTCCATTGCATACCTTAAGGGCAGACATTGATTATGCCACCAGTGAAGCACTGACTACTTACGGCATCATTGGCGTGAAAGTATGGATCTTTAAAGGTGAAGTATTTAAGACAGAAGAAGATCTGCCTGAAGAGCAGGCAAAGAGTTCTTAGTAGTTTAAATATTAATAGTTTAAATATTAGTAGCTTGGAATTCAAAATACTGAATTAAAGATAAAAGTAAGATTTAGAGTGCAAAAAAAGTTTTAGAGACGGAGTAGTTCAGGATGTTACAACCTAAGCGAACCAAATTTCGCAAGCAGATGAAAGGACGCAATCGCGGCCTGGCCCATCGTGGCAGCAGCATTAGTTTTGGCGATTTTGGATTGAAAGCTCTCGGTCGTGGCCGGCTGACAGCTCGCCAGATTGAAGCGGCTCGTCGTGCACTTACTCGTCATGTGAAACGTGGTGGAAAGATCTGGATTCGCGTTTTTCCTGACAAGCCAATTACCCAGAAGCCTCTTGAGGTTCGTCAGGGTAAAGGTAAGGGTAGTGTTGAGTACTGGGTTGCCCAGATTCAGCCAGGCAGAGTGTTGTTTGAAATTGAAGGTGTAACCGAAGAGCTGGCAGAAGAAGCCTTTGCTCTGGCTGCCGCGAAACTACCGTTTCGCACCAAGTTTGAGAAGAGGGTGGTGATGTAATGGCCAAATATGAAACCAGTGAATTACGTGAAAAATCGGTAGAAGAGCTGAACGAAGTGCTCGTTGAACTGCTACGTAATCAGTTTAATCAACGTATGCAAAAAGCTACTGGTCAGATGGGTCAGACGCATCTGATTACAGCAGTACGAAAAGATATCGCCAGGGTAAAAACCCTGATCAATGAAAAAAAGAGCTAAGAACAGGTTATTTGAAAAATGACAGACGCTGTTGAAACAGATGTAACAAATTCTTCCGAAGAAGCTGTAGTCGCTTTCGGGACCATGGCGCGTACTGCTACTGGCAAAGTAGTGAGCAACAAGATGGAAAAATCCATCACTGTGCTCGTGGAAAGGCGTGTTAAGCATGCTGTGTATGGAAAATACTTGACCAAGTCATCCAAGTTGCATGCGCATGATGAAAGCAATGAGTGCCAGGAAGGAGATATTGTCACCATCAAGGAAGTTCGACCTCTGTCCAAGACTAAGACCTGGGCGTTGGTTTCTATTGATGAAAAGGCGACACAGGTATAACTGTCGAAAAAGTTAGACGGTAAAACAACTAAATTAGTGTAGAAGTTAATAGCGGCTTTCATATCAAAGATATGCAGCCCGGAGAAGTAAGATGATTCAGGTACAGTCCTATTTGGATGTGGCAGACAACAGTGGAGCCAGACGGGTGATGTGCATCAAGGTGCTTGGTGGATCCCATCGTCGTTATGCCAGGATTGGAGACGTAATCAAGGTAACCGTGAAAGAAGCCATACCTCGCGGCAAAGTGAAGAAAGGCCAGGTGTTGAGTGCCCTGGTTGTTCGCACTAAAAGTGGCGTGCGTCGTCAGGATGGATCGCTGATTAAATTTGATGACAATGCAGCCATACTGCTGAACCAACAGGATGCCCCTATTGGTACCCGTGTTTTTGGACCAGTGACACGTGAACTGCGAAACGAAAAATTCATGAGAATTATTTCTCTGGCTCCCGAAGTACTTTAAGTACTGATAGCCAGATACAGAGATCGAGATTGCAACAATGCAGAAACTGAAAAGAGACGATGAAGTAATTGTTATTGCCGGTAAGGACAAGGGTAAGCGCGGCAAAATCACGCGCGTGCTTGGTAATGGCCGACTCATAGTGTCCGGTATTAACATGGTGAAACGTCACACCAAGCCCAATCCAAATCTGGGTAAACAGGGCGGTATTGTTGAAAAGGAAGCAGGTATTGAAGCTTCCAATATAGCTATCTTTAATCCGAAAACAGAAAAAGCTGACCGGGTTGGAATTCGAATAGACGAAGATGGCAGCAAGGTTAGAGTTTTCAAAAAAGATAACTCGGCAATAGATTAAGAAATAGATTAAGAAATAGATTAAGCAAAAGATTAATAGTCACTATAAATAGTATTCAAGAGAAAGGTCATGGCACGTTTACGAGACGTTTATAAAAATGAAGTGATCAAGGAGCTGACAAGTCAGTTTTCCTATCAGAACCCAATGCAAGTTCCAAAAATAACCAAAGTGGTTCTGAATATTGGCAGTGGCGAATTCGGTGACAAGAAAATCCTGGAAAACGCCCTGGGTGATATGACCATGATTAGTGGCCAGAAGCCTGTTGTTAATAATGCACGGAAATCCGTTGCCGGATTCAAAGTGCGTGAAGGCTGGCCGGTTGGTTGCAAAGTAACGCTGCGCGGTGAGCGCATGTACGAATTCCTCGATCGCCTGGTTTCTATTGCGATTCCTCGAATTCGTGACTTTCGTGGTCTGAGCCCAAAATCTTTTGATGGTCGTGGCAATTACGCCATGGGTGTTAATGAGCAAATCATTTTTCCGGAAATTGATTATGACAAAATCGATACCCTGCGTGGTCTCGATATAACTATTACTACTACAGCAAAAACTGATGAAGAAGGCAGGGCTCTACTACGTGCAATGCAGTTCCCGTTCCGTGGTGAACCGAGCCAGGCAGCAAGCGCCTGAATCTGAAACAGAACAGATAGAACAGATAGAACAGATAGAAAAGATAGAACAGATAGATAGCTAAAGAAAATAGAGAGTAAAACATGGCAAAAGCTTCAATGATTGCAAGAGAAAACAAGCGCAGCAAACTGGTTAGCCTTTATGCTGAAAAGCGTGCTGCACTGAAAGTCGTGATCAAAAGCAAAACAGCATCTGATGAAGAAAAATGGGATGCGCAGGTCAAACTGCAGAAACTTCCCAGGGATGCCAGTCCCAGTCGTCAGCGCAACCGTTGCCAGGTTACAGGCCGTCCACACGGTGTATACCGTAAATTTGGTCTGTGTCGTAACAAATTAAGGGAGCATGCCATGAAAGGTGATGTACCCGGACTGACCAAGGCAAGTTGGTAATACAACCCTAATCAGTCAGAAGAGATAGAGGAATATTGTAAATGAGCATGTCAGACCCAATTGCAGATTTGTTGACACGCATCAGGAATGCCCAGATGGCTGGACTTCCCACCGTGGGTTGCCCATCGTCCAAGATCAAGCTGGCCATCCTGGAAGTTTTGAAGCAGGAAGGTTACATCGAAAGCTTTTCGGTCAATGACGACCTGGTGAAACCGGAATTATCAGTGCAGTTGAAATATTTCAACGGTAAACCGGTTATTGAGCAGTTGCATCGCGGCAGCCGTCCGGGACTGCGTCTATATTCTGGCAATGATGAATTACCGGAAATTGAAGCTGGTCTTGGTATCTGTGTGGTATCAACCAATAAAGGTGTGATGACAGGTAAATCAGCCAAACAGGCTGGCATCGGTGGCGAAGTACTTTGTACCGTTTTCTGATTGTATTGAAAATTAAGAACATTTTAGTCAAGAACATTTTAGTCAAGAACATTTTAGTCAAGAACATTTTAGTCAAGAACAACTAGATTTAAAGAGCAGGCTTATGTCCAGAATAGCAAACAGTCCCGTAGATCTGCCAAGTGGCGTTGAAGTGAATATTGCCAATGGCCTGGTTTCTGTGAAAGGCAGCAATGGCTTGCTGGAAATTCAGCTTCATGACCTGGTTGATATTGTTAATGAAGATAATCAACTAAAGCTGACTGCCAAGAAGGAAAGCAAAGAAGCGGTAGCCATGACTGGTACTTTCCGTTCACTGGTCAACAATATGGTTACGGGTGTTAGCGAAGGTTTTGAAAAGAAACTCGAGCTGATTGGTGTTGGTTACAGAGCAAAAGCACAGGGCAAAACTGTGAATCTTGTGGTTGGTTATTCTCATCCCATTGATTACGTGTTGCCTGAAGGTATTACTGCTGAGACTCCCACCCAGACTGAAATTGTTATCAAGGGTGCAGACAAGCAACTGGTTGGTCAGGTTGCTGCTGAAATCAGAAAGTTCAGACCCCCTGAGCCTTATAAGGGCAAGGGCGTTCGCTATTCTGATGAACGTGTATTCAGAAAAGAAGCGAAGAAGAAATAAATTAGATTGATTGAGGGTCGGATAATTGTGAAGCATGCTCCGACGATAGATGCGAGGTTAAAGGAAAAATTATGAACGAGAAGAAGATGTCTCGTCTTAGGCGCGCTAAAAGAGCGCGGGCAAAAATAAGCGAATTGCGAGTAAACCGCCTTTGCGTTTTTAGAAGCCCGCGGCATATCTACGCTCAGGTGATTTCACCTGACCATCAGGTATTGGCAACAGCCTCGTCACTGGGTGAAAAGAAATCTGGCAATGTAGAAAGCGCTGTGCAGGTTGGCAAAGCAATTGCTGAAAAAGCAAAAGCCGCCGGTGTCACTAACGTGGCCTTTGATCGTAGTGGTTACCAGTATCACGGGCGTGTCAAAGCCTTGGCGGATGCTGCTCGTGAACATGGTTTGGAGTTTTAAAGCTGATGGCATATAAAAACGAACAGAACAAGAACAACGAAGAAGGCATGCAGGAAAAGCTGATTCAGGTTAACCGTGTGGCCAAGGTGGTCAAGGGTGGCAGAATCTTTGGTTTTACTGCTTTGACTGCAGTTGGTGACGGGAAAGGCAAAGTTGGCTTCGGACGTGGCAAAGCGCGTGAAGTGCCTTTGGCTATCCAAAAAGCCATGGAAGCAGCTCGTCGCAATATGATCAGTGTCAATTTGGATGGGGATACTCTCCAATACCCGATCAAAGCCAGACATGGTGCATCAAAAATTTACATGCAGCCTGCCTCTGAAGGTACTGGTGTTATTGCAGGTGGTGCCATGCGTGCGGTCCTGGAACTGGCGGGCGTACATAATGTATTGGCCAAGTGTTACGGCTCTACCAACCCGGTAAACGTGGTACGAGCAACATTCAAGGGATTACAGCAAATGCGCTCCCCTGAAGAAGTTGCAGCTAAACGTGGCAAAAGCGTTGAAGAAATAATTGGATAAACCGGACAAGTTAGAGAATTCTCATGGCAGATAAAAAAGTGAAAGTTACCCTGTTGAAAAGCCCGATAGGTATTTTGAAAAATCACAAGGCATGCCTTACAGGGCTTGGTCTGAGAAGGATTCGTCAGTCTGTTGAGGTGGAAGACACACCATCTGTGCGTGGCATGATTAACAAAGTCATCCACATGGTGGAAGTGGCTGAATCCTAACTGAATTTTAAAAGCTGTCAGAAACATAATTATTAAAAGTGAATAACATGCAATTAAATACATTGGCACCAGTTCCTGGCTCTGTTCAGGGAAAGAAACGCGTAGGTCGCGGCATCGGCAGTGGCTTTGGCAAAACCTGTGGCCGCGGTCACAAAGGACAGAAGTCTCGTTCCGGTGGCAGAGTACGTCCGGGATTTGAAGGTGGCCAGATGCCTTTGCAGAAGCGTGTGCCTAAATATGGTTTCTTTTCGCGTATCGGCAGTACAACTGCTGAAGTGCGCACTTCTGAATTGAACAAGATTGCAGGTGAAATCGTTAATCTGGAATCACTGGAAAAAGCCAACGTAATAGATCGCAATATCAGGCGTGTGAAAATCATGCTGTCAGGCGATGTAACAAAGGCATTAACAGTAGAAGGTGTGCGTGTTTCCAAGGGTGCCAAAACAGCAATTGAAGCAGCTGGTGGCAAAGTGATTGAAATGGAAGCCCCAACTTCCGAGAAAAAGAAAGCAACCAAAAAGACAGCCATAAAGACGGCCAGAAAAGAAGCTGCTCCGAAAAAAGAAGTTGAAGCAAAGGCTGAAGACCAGGCAAATACAGACGCCGACTCTTCCGGTGATAACAGCGAAAGTTAATTCTCAGGTTAATTGAGTAAGCAGAACATGGCAGCAACAGGCATGAAACCAGGAAAAGGAGACGGATTGGCGGAATTAAAAGCCAGGCTGGTCTTCGTCCTGTTTGCTATTTTTGTCTATCGTGTTGGTACTCATATCCCTGTGCCCGGAATTAATCCGGACCAGTTGCAGGCACTTTTCAACCAGAACCAGGGTACTTTTCTTGGTCTGTTTAATATGTTTTCAGGTGGCGCCATTGAGCGCATGAGTATTTTTGCTTTGGGTATCATGCCCTATATAACAGCTTCTATTATTATGCAGCTGTTGACAGCGACTACCCCTCAGCTGGAACAATTAAAGAAAGAAGGTGAATCCGGTCGTCGCAAGATCAGCCAATACACCCGTTACGGAGCGTTGTTATTTGCTTCCATTCAGGCCGTGGCAATTACTACAGGCCTGCTTGCCCAGTTAGCGTTTACTCCTAACTTCAGTTTCTATTTCACTGCCTTTGTTTCCCTGGTAACTGGTGCCATGTTCCTGATGTGGCTTGGTGAACAAATTACTGAAAGAGGCGTAGGTAATGGAATTTCCTTGCTAATATTTGCAGGTATTGTTGCTGGTTTACCAACAGCTATTGGTCAATCACTGGAGCAAGCCGCCGAAGGTCAGATTCAACCGCTGGCGTTATTTGTTGTTGCTGTAATTGCAGCAGTTGTTATCGGTTGTGTGGTATTCGTGGAGCGAGCACAACGTCGAATTACTGTGAACTACGCACCGCGTCAGCAGGGCCGGAAAATGTATCAGGGCCAGTCCAGCCATCTGCCGTTGAAAGTAAACATGGCGGGCGTGATCCCGGCTATTTTTGCCAGTAGCTTCTTGTTGTTTCCGGCATCACTGGGTCAATGGTTTGGTCAGAATGAAGGCATGCAATGGATGGCAGATCTGGCACTCATACTAGGTCCTGGTCAGCCCTTATACGTACTGGTGTTTTCTGCACTAATTATCGCTTTCTGCTTTTTTTATACATCCCTGGTATTTAATCCGAAAGAAATTGCGGACAACCTGCGAAAGTCCGGTGCTTTTATTCCCGGAATCCGTCCAGGCGAGCAGACTGCTAACTATGTAGATAATGTCATGACCCGACTGACCATGTTTGGTGCAATCTACATTACCCTGATTTGTTTAATGCCGCAGTTTTTACAAGTTGCTGCGGGCGTACCTTTCCAGTTGGGGGGGACTTCACTGTTGATTGTGGTTGTTGTGTGTATGGACTTTATGTCGCAAATTCAGTCGCACCTGATGTCACATCAGTATGAATCCCTGATGAAAAAATCCAATATTGGTACCTTCAAACGATAGGTAAAAAGATCGGCACTTAAAAGCTTGAAAGCATAGTGCAGGAAGATTTCCGGAGTTAAGTTATGAAAGTAAGAGCATCAGTTAAAAAGATCTGTCGCAACTGCAAAGTTATTAAGCGGGGCGGTGTGCTGAGAGTTATTTGCAAAGAGCCTCGACACAAGCAGCGCCAGGGCTAATAGCATTTGTATTGCTAACTAGTTGATTTTAAAAGGGTAAAAAGATAAGCTAGCGCGCCTTTTTAGACCCTTGGTAGTTTAGAATAAAAGTAAGTTATTGAAATATAAAGAGAATTAACCAACAGCTTTTAAGTAATAGACACTGAAAGCAAAGGAATATTGGAGTTAACCTATGGCCCGTATTGCCGGAGTCAACATACCAGATAACAAGCATATTGTGATTTCGCTTCGCTATGTTTACGGGATTGGTCCGACCACTGCCCAGTCACTTTGTGACACCACTGGTATTGCACCGTCTACAAAAGTTAGTGATCTCAGCGAAGAGCAGCTTGACTCTATCCGCAGTGAAGTCACTAAACTGAATGTTGAAGGTGATTTGCGTCGTGAAATTTCCATGAACATCAAGCGTTTGATGGATCTTGGTACTTATCGTGGAATTCGTCATCGTCGCAGTTTGCCGGTTAACGGGCAAAGGACCAAAACCAATGCCAGGACGCGTAAGGGTCCCCGCAAACCGATTCGTAAGTAAAACCATTTAAAGACATTATTACGTCAACGTTAAGTAAGAACAGGAAATTAAGTTAATGGCTAAACCCGGACCAGTACGCAAGAAAACCAGGACTGCCGTCAGTGACGGTGTGGCCCATATCCATGCGTCCTTTAATAACACCATTATCACGATTACCGATCGCCAGGGTAATGCCTTGTCCTGGGCCACTTCAGGTGGTTCCGGCTTCCGTGGTTCAAGAAAAAGTACACCTTTCGCTGCCCAGGTTGCAGCGGAGCGTGCTGGCAAAGCTGCCATTGAATCCTACAGCCTGAAGAATGTAGATGTACGTGTAAATGGTCCTGGTCCAGGTCGTGAGTCAGCGGTCAGAGCATTGAATGGCTGTGGTTTGAAAATCAGCAACATTACTGATGTTACCCCTATCCCTCATAACGGGTGCCGGCCGCCGAAACGCCGCAGAGTATAAAAAAAGCTTAAGGCTTAAAGCTTAAGGCTAAAAGCTAAAGGCTAAAAAAGAAAGTATCAAAATTAAAAGTTAAAAGTTAAAGACTAGAGATAAGCGGAAAAGAATATGGCTCGATATATAGGCCCCAAATGCAAATTAGCCAGAAGAGAAGGTACTGACCTTTTTCTCAAGAGTGGCGTGCGTGCCCTGGATGATAAATGTAATCATGAAACCGTTCCTGGACAGCATGGCAATCGTCGCGCTCGCCTGTCAGATTACGGTGTTCAACTGCGTGAAAAACAGAAAGTTCGCCGTATGTACGGTGTACTGGAGAAGCAATTCCGTAATTACTACAAAAAAGCCGCCAGTCTGAAAGGCGCTACAGGTGAGAATCTGTTGCAACTTCTCGAATCCAGACTCGATAATGTGGTTTACCGTATCGGTTTTGGTGCCACACGTGCCGAATCACGGCAGTTGGTCTCTCATAAAGCCATCCAGGTAAATGGCGAAACCGTCAACATTGCTTCTTACCAGGTTCGTGAAGGTGACGTTATTTCAATTCGTGAGAAAGCCAAAGAACAGTTACGCATTAAATCCGCTCTGGATCAGGCCTCGACTCGTGCGCCTGTTGAGTGGATTGATATCAATGTGAGTAAGTTGGAAGGTGTATTCAAGAGCAAACCGGATCGCAGTGAGCTGTCTTCCGAAATAAATGAAAGCTTGATTGTAGAGCTTTACTCTAAATAACGATTAGTCATTACCAGGCCTAAGAGGAAATCCATGCAAATTTCGTTAACTGACTTTCTGACACCGCAGGTTATTCAAGTTGAAGAATTTGACAAGTGTCATTCAAAAGTAGTTCTGGAGCCGCTGGAAAGGGGCTTTGGACACACCCTGGGCAATGCCTTGCGCAGGATATTGTTGTCTTCAATGCCAGGCTGTGCCGTTGAAGAAGTAGAAATAGATGGTGTTGTTCATGAATACAGCACAATTGAAGGCGTGCAGGAAGATGTGATTGAAATCTTACTCAACCTGAAAGGCCTGGCTGTTGTCCTTAATGGTAAAGAGGAAGTGGTTCTTAACCTGAATAAAAGCGGTAAAGGACCAGTAAAAGCCGGTGATATAACACTTGAGCAGGATGTTGAGATCATTAATCCCGAGCATCTGATCTGTAACCTGAATGAAAACGGCGCTATCAACATGCATATCAAGATTGGCGTTGGCCGAGGCTATGTTCCTGTTGATGCCAGGTTAAATCCTGAAGAAGAAACCCGTTCAGTTGGTAAGCTGATGCTGGATGCGTCTTACACGCCCGTTAACACCATCACTTATGCGGTTGAAAATGCCCGCGTTGAACAGCGTACGGATTTGGACAAGCTGATTCTGGAACTGGAAACCAACGGTACTATCGAACCGGAAGAAGCCATTCGTCAGGCAGCCACTATCATGCAACATCAACTCAGTGTCTTTGTTGACCTGAAAAATGATGCGATCAAGGAACCGGAAGAGCAGGAAGACAAGATTGATCCAATTCTTCTGCGCCCGGTTGATGATCTGGAACTTACAGTTCGTTCTGCAAACTGTCTGAAAGCTGAAAATATTTATTACATTGGTGACCTGATCCAGCGTACCGAGGTTGAGTTGTTGAAAACGCCTAACCTGGGTAAGAAGTCACTGACTGAAATTAAGGATGTACTGGCTTCCAAGGGACTTTCCCTGGGTCTGCGTCTTGAAAACTGGCCGCCGTCTTCGCTCAAAGGCGATGACCGGGCAGCCTAAGCATTAGCAATAAAGTTTTTTAAACAGGTAATTCAACATGCGTCACCGTCACTCAGGACGTCAACTCAACAGGAATGCCAGTCATCGTAAAGCGATGTTTCGCAACATGACCAATTCCCTGGTTGAACATGAAATCATCAAAACCACTTTGGCCAAGGCCAAGGAGCTGCGTGGTTTTGCAGAGCCGCTGATAACGCTTGCTAAAGCCGACAGTGTTGCTAATCGCAGACTGGCTTTTGACCGGGTGCGCGACAAGGCTGCAGTTGGCAAGTTGTTTACCGAGTTGGGTCCACGCTACACAGAGCGTCCAGGTGGCTATATCCGCATCATCAAGTGTGGATTGCGCACTGGCGATAAAGCACCAATGGCCTATGTGGAACTGGTTGATCGTCCAGAAGAAGACTTTGACTACGATGATGTAGAAGAAGCCTAGGCACACTAACTCACATTAGTATAAAAAAGCCGTCTTTTCGGCTTTTTTTATTTTCCGAATAACGAAAATTCAGATTATTAACGAGAATAAACCATGAGCAACTCTTTTCATCCTCCTCAACGCACCCTGATGGGCCCGGGTCCTTCTGATGTTAATCCCCGAGTTACTGCCGCCATGGGTGCACCTACTATTGGCCATCTTGATCCGGCCTTTGTTGGACTAATGGATGAGATCAAGGAATTGCTACAGTATGCCTTGCAGACCAAGAATGCCCTGACTATTCCTGTCTCAGCACCTGGATCTGCCGGGATGGAAAGCTGCTTTGTAAACCTGCTTGAACCCGGCGATAAAGCCATAGTCTGCCAGAACGGTGTTTTCGGTGGTCGCATGAAGGAAAATGTTGAGCGCTGTGGTGCGCAAGCCATTATGGTAGAAGACGAGTGGGGCAAACCTGTTGATTTAAACAAGGTGGAAGCAGCGCTGAAAGCCAATCCGGATGCCAGGTTGCTGGCCTCTGTCCATGCGGAAACATCCACGGGTGCCCGTAGTGATGTGAAAACCCTGACGGCCTTGGCCCATGACCATGGCGCCTTGTCTCTGGTTGACAGTGTTACCGGTCTTGCCGGTATTGAACTGGATGTAGATGGTTGGGGCATAGATGCGATTTATTCAGGCACACAGAAATGTCTGTCATGCCCACCGGGTATTTCTCCCGTTAGCTTTGGTGAGCGTGCTGTTGAAGTAATCAAAAACCGCAAAACCAAAGTACAAAGCTGGTTCCTGGATATGAATCTTGTGATGGGCTATTGGGATGGCGAAGGTGGCAGGACCTACCACCATACCGCACCGGTTAATAGCATGTATGGCCTGCATGAATCCCTGGTCATTCTGCAAGAGGAAGGCCTGGAAAATTCCTGGGCGCGTCATGCCCATCATCACAATGCTTTTGCCGCAGGGATAGAAGCCATGGGGATGAATTTTGTAGTGGAGAAAGAATATCGCCTGCCCCAACTGAACTCTGTCACCATCCCTGAAGGTGTTGAAGAAGCCAAAGTACGTGCTGCACTGCTCAATGATTACAACCTGGAAATTGGTGCCGGTCTTGGCGCGCTTGCAGGCAAGGTATGGCGCATTGGCCTGATGGGTGAAAGCAGCAGTAAAACCAATGTCCTGTTGTGCCTGGGTGCGCTGGATGCCATCCTCACCCAGATGAAGGCGCCTATAAATTCAGGAACAGCGGTGGCTGCGGCCCAAGCGATCTATTCAAAATAAATTGCTAAAGGCTGAAGGCTAAAGAGGTAAGTATCCAAGAATGTAGGTCGGCATAGCGAAGCTAAAAGCTAAAGGCGTAAAAAGCAGGTTTTCTTTCGGCCTTCAGCTTTCAGCTTTGAAGCGACTTGACACTTCCAGGTCTCCGAGTAACACTTGATTCCCTTCACAGAATAAGAAAGAGGGCTTCAACCATGTTGCTTCAAAATACTGCCAGGCTGCTGTTAGCAGTTGTTTTCTTTATTTTCTCAACAACAATCGCAGCACAAACTCCAGAAGATATTCTTGCGCCATTTAAGGTAGGCACCTTTGCTACTGATGGTGAACCCTGGGTTGGGTTGGTGCTGAGGGATTCCCTGATTGTTGAGCTTGAAGCCGCCAATGCAGCACTGGAACAGGACGGCGCGGTTCCGGCATTACCTATGCCTGGCAACATGATTGAGCTTATTGAACGCTATGAGTATGGCCTCAAGCGCCGGCTCTATGAAATCGTCAATGACACTGTCCTGAATAACCGTTTGGATGGGGATTTGCCGGATTACATTCATAACCTGAACGAAGTCGATACCCTGCCACCCCTTATGTATCCCGGCAAAATCATGAATGCGGCGGTAAATTTCTATACCCATGTCAATGAAACGGGAACACCTGAAGAAGTCGCGGCATCCCGCCTTGCTCGCCGTGAGAACAGGGGAGCCCCTTATCTCTTTCTGAAGCCTACACGTGGCGCCGTCATTGGCGACGGCGATGCAGTCATGATTCCTGATGGCCGTTCCGAGATTGATTGGGAAGTGGAACTGGGCACTGTCATTGGTACCACGGCCAAGTATGTTTCAGCAGACAATGCCTGGGATCATATTTTTGGTTTCATGGTCACCATGGATATCAGTGACCGCGGCGGCCGTCCACCCGGTGGTTTTCAGGGCGTTGACTGGTTTGTTGGCAAGGGCCATGACACCTTTGCGCCCATGGGACCCTGGATAGTCCCCAAGGAATTTTATGGTGATCCAATGGAAATCCTGCGTCAGACCCTGAACATAGGTGGAGAACAAATGCAGGAAGGCACCGCAGGGGACATGATTCATTCTCTCTACGAGTTACTGGAGTATGCCTCTTCCCTGATCACGCTTTACCCTGGTGATGTCTTGAATAATGGTACATCCGGTGGAGTGGGTATGGGTACCGCAGTGCGGGGCGAACAACGTTTTCTTCAGGACGGTGAAGTGATTGAAGCCAGTATTGACGGGATCGGGACTTTGCGGGTGAATGTCCAGGCTGAAGGTAGCAGGCCCCAGGGAACCGGTGCCCAGTTGCCCCCCAACAATAGCTATAGATAATATTACTGTAAGTCGGGAAAGGCCGCAGGCCGTATCCCGACAATTCAGGAAGGCTTACTTGTCGGCAAACGCTTTGCTATGCCGACCTACAAATAGCGGTAGTTACGTTCAGGCTTCAACAAGAAAAGGGCCGTCGACGCAAAGGCGGCGGCCGTCGGGTGAATTACAGGCACCGCAAATACCCACGCCACACTTGGTCATGTAGTCGATGGCATTAAAGATTTGTTCGGGTTGGCAAAACTCCTTTTGTACTTTCACCGCCGCATGCACCATGGGTTCAGGACCGCAGTTATAAAACACCAGGCTGTCCAGTTCTTCCTGGCTCATCTCTTCAAGGCGCTGGCGCAATAATTCGGTGACAACTCCATGATAGCCTGCACTACCATCATCGGTAGCTATATGGGTTGGAGCTATCGCTTTGCATTCATCTATAAAATACAGGCGCTCTTTATTGCGTGCGCCAAAAAATAATTCTGCATTGGGATAATCCCGAGCAATCTGGTAAACCGCTGCCAGTCCGGTACCACCACTCACTGCCATAATTTTTGAACCCTCTGGAGGAGATACGGCAATGCCATGGGGGCCGCGCACATAAATTTCTGTACCTGGTTCAATACTCATCATAGCTTCGGTGAACTGACCCAGATTAATGACCACCAGTGAAAAGGGATCATCGGTCAATGCAGAGAAAGGTTTTTCTCCCAGACCCGGCACCCACAGAAAGATAAATTCACCGGCTTTTACCGGGACCTTTTCCTTGAAGGTGAGAATGCAAATGTCATCACAGATGCGTTCGTTCTTCACCAGGGTTACCGCGCTGAAATCCATGTCCACATCGTATTGCACCAGGGATTCGGCATTATCAGTGCCGTTTTCCAGATCATTGCCTAATACAGAAAAATAGTGGGCTATCTCATCCGTTGTCATACCGACCAGGGCAGAACCTACGCCAAAAATATCAGCCCCTGCCTGTTGGACAGCGCGCACATTGTCAGCACTTGAGACGCCACCACAACCAATAACAGGAACACCAAGGTGGCCAATATCATTGATACATTCCAGCGCCCTGGGGAAAATATCCTTGCCTGAGACTCCACCAACTTCATTGCTCAACACCGGATGGTCATGCTGTAATTTTTTCTCGGGCCCAACAGTATTGATGGCACACAGGGCGTCGGCACCACCGGCAATCGCAGCTTCAGCTATTTCAGCAAAATTCGGGACATTGGGTGTCAGCTTGGGAATGACAGGGACATCCACGGCAGCTTTGACGGCGGCAGTAATTTCCCTGACCAGTTCCGGATCCTGTCCCATAGCCATGCCGTAGCCCTTGGCGTGGGGGCAGGACAGGTTGAGTTCCAGGCCGTCACAAACAGGGGCCAGGATTTTTGCCACTTCCACATATTCCTCTACTGAACCGCCAAAGATGGAAATCAGCAGGAAGCGGTCTTCCGGTATGAGCAGTTCACGCATCAATTCGGCAGATTTAACTGCACCGGGATTGGTCAGGCCAACGGCATTGACGAAGCAGCCTGGCGCATACTGACTCAGTATGGGTTCACGGTATCCCAGTCGGGGTTCCAGGCAGATACTTTTGGTGGTGAGAACACCCACTTCAGGAATCTGGTCAAAAAAGCGTTGAATGATGGGCGCAGCGCAGGTAACGATGCCGGAGGGAACGGTAAACGGGCCGGATAAGGTCTTGCCCAGGAATTCTGTCTTCAAAATTAAGGTATTCTTGACCGAGTTGATTAGCAGGGCGTATTTTAGCTTTCATGGCCCGGTAATTCGAGAGCAAATCATGGGGACAGTGACTTTATTTACATTGATACTATGTAATTTAGTCAATTAAATGTAAATAAAGTCACTGTCCCCATAATTCTGATAGACGAGGGTAAATATGCCGAATTTCAAGCAATATCTCAGCCTGCTTGTCCTGGTGTTTATCGCCATCCCGGCAGTTAGTGGGGCCGAAGCCAAAATTGTGGTCGCCCATCGCGGTGCCAGCGGCTATCTGCCCGAACATACGCTGGAAGCCAAGGTGCTGGCCCATGCCATGGGTGCCGATTACATTGAATCGGATGTACTGATGACCAGCGATGATGCCCTGGTGGTTCTACATGATCTTTATATTGAACATAACACCGACGTGGCTGAGGTCTTTCCTGGCCGGGACCGGGAAGACGGGCGCTACTATGTTATTGATTTCACCCTGGATGAGTTAAGGCAGTTGCGGGTCTCGGAAAGAACCCGGGAGGTAAACGGGGAAGTTCAAGCCGTATACCCCGAAAGATTCCCTGTGAACAGTGGTAACTTCGGCATTCATACCCTGGGTGAAGAGATCGAATTGATCCAGGGCTTGAACAAGACCCTGGGCAGGGAGGCCGGCCTTTACGTCGAAATCAAGCGGCCCTGGTTTCATCATCAGGAGGGCAAGGATCAGGCCACTGCCATACTTGAGGAATTAAAGGCCTATGGATATACCGGTAAAGATGACAAGGTCATCGTACAAACCTTTGATTTCAATGAACTGAAACGGGTTCGTGAGGAATTAATGCCGGCCCTGGGCATGGATATCACCATTGCACAGCTCATAGCCGATAACGCAGGTCGGGAAACCTACGAGTTACGCAATGGGGAATGGCTGCCCTACGATTACAGCTGGATGCATGAGCCGGACGGCATGGAAATATTGTCACAATGGGCTGACGGTGTTGGCCCGGCCATGGATATGATTGTCAGCCCAGAGTCCACAGCAACGAACATCATCATTACTCCCCTGGTAGAGCGCGCCCATGCGGCCGGGCTGGTGGTTCATCCTTATACCTTTCGTGCAGACACAGGACTTGTGCCTGCCTATGCCGAAAATTTCAAACGGTTACTGGAAATATTTTATATCGAAGCAGATGTGGACGGGATGAAAACAGATTTTGCTGACCAGGCGGTGAATTTTTTGCGATCAAGGGGACAGTGAGGTTAATTATTAATATTTTCTCAGTATTTTGAACTATAGCGGTTTTATTAAAGTCACAGTCCCCATCATCCCGCATTGTACTTCCAGGAAGAAATAATGATAGGCTTATCAGTCCTGTATAATTCATTTCATTACTAATAAAAACAATACCTTACAAGGAAATACCATGAGATATCCACCCGGCGTCAGCACTGCAGATTTTGACCGGGCTGTGCTTGAATTTGAAGCCGTCATTGGTAGTGATTGGGTGTTCACTGAAGAAAGTGATGTGGATCTATATCGGGATGCCTACTCGCCATTGTACGGTGAGGAAGAGGAAAAGATTCCGTCCATTGCCCTGGCACCCCAGTCTGAAGTAGAAGTGCAGGCCCTGATGCGCATCTGCAATGCCAATCAGATTCCTGTCTATCCGGTTTCCACCGGCAAGAACCTCGGTTACGGCGGCTCAGCTCCGGTACTTAATGGCAGCGTGGTGCTGGATCTGAAACGCATGAACCGAATCATCGAGGTCAGCGAGGATAATGCCTTTGCCCTGGTTGAACCGGGAGTGTCTTATTTTGATCTCTACAATTACATCCAGGAGCGGGGCCTTGATCTGTGGATTGATTGTCCCGATCCCGGCTGGGGCAGCCTGATCGGTAATGCCCTGGATCACGGCGTCGGATATACGGTAAATCCCTATCGCGATCATTTCGAAGCTCACTGCGGCATGGAAGTAGTATTGGCTGATGGCGATATCGTGCGCACTGGTATGGGCGCGCTACCCAATGCAGAAACCTGGCAGCAATATCGGTGGGGTTATGGGCCCTGGCTGGATGGGCTGTTTGCCCAATCCAATTTCGGTGTGGTCACCAAGATGGGCTTCTGGCTCTACCCGGCACCGGAGGCCTTTCGTTCCGGCTCCGTCCAGGTAATGAAGTACAACGATGTGCACGAACTGGTCAGGGTTACCGCAAAAATGATGTACAGCGGTATCCTCAATACAAATGCTGGCGTGCAGTCCCCCATGCAGTTCATCATGGGTCAGAACCCGGAAATGCAGGAACGCTATGAACGGGCCAATGAAGAAGATATTCGCGTGCTTGATGACTTTGCCCGCAGCAACAACACGCCGTTCTGGAGTTCCCAGTTCAAATTTTATGGTCCACAGGAAATTGTCGACAGTTCCTGGGACTACGTAAAACGGCAATTTGCCCATATAGAGGGTGTGCGCTTCCAGGATCAGGAAGCCCTGAACTTTCCCATGCCCTATGAAGAGTTAATGCAGACCTCCGATGAAAATCACCTGGGTGTGCCCTCAATGTCAGTATTCCAGTTGGGCAACCGCTCCAACTTCAATCCCGCAGGGACCAACGGCCATCTCGGTTTCTCACCGGTGGTTCCCATGACCGGGGAAGCAGTACTGGAATCCAATAAAGTGTTGGGTCGGGTATTGCGTGATATGGGTGGCAATACCGTGTTCAACGTCCCACCGTATTCCTATCATCAGCGTACTTTCACTATTCTCGTGGGCTTTACCGTGACACGAGATATCGATACCAATCGCAAGACCCGGGAAATATTCCGTGAACTGGTGAAAGTGGCAGCCGAACATGGCTGGGGGGAATATCGTACACATACTGCCTTCATGGATGATTGCGCGGCAGCTTATTCCTTCAATGACAATGCCTTGTTAAGACTGCAACAACGATTAAAAGATGCCATCGATCCCAATGGCATAATTTCCGCAGGACGTTATGGCATCTGGCCGAAACATTTACGTGGAGACGGGGAGGGTGAAAATAATGCGTAAGTGTTTTTTTCTATTTCCTCTCCTGTTAACAATACAAAGTGCTTTTGCGCAGGATCCCGCGCACGGCAAGGAAGTCTATGAACACTGGTGCTCCCCGTGTCATGCGCCGGGTGGACGCAAGCATCCGGGTACGTCAGCCCTGGAAGTTCTGTATAAAGGGGAAAAGCCCGCGGTCTTGGAAGAGCGTCTGGACCTGACTCCTGAACTGGTTGAATTTTACGTACGCAATGGCGTCAACATCATGCCCTGGTTTCGCAAGACCGAAATCAGTGACAAGGATCTGGCAGACCTGGGTACCTATCTATCTCCAGACAATTAAATAGTTGGAGCGGCTTTAGCCGCGAATTTTTCAGATTCTTAGGTAGTTCCGTTCGCGGCTAAAGCCGCTCCTACAGTAGTGATAAAAAGAACCAGAAAGAGGAGCACACCATCACTGATATAGCCTGGAAATCCCTCGCCGTGTTTTTCTATTGCGGCGTGCTGTTGTTTATTGGTTATAGAGCCTCTAAACGCATGCATGATATCCGGGATTATTATGCTGGCGGAAAAAAACTGGGCTTTATCAATGTCGCCTTTTCAGCCCGAGCCACTGGTGAATCAGCCTGGTTGTTGCTGGGCTTAACCGGTACAGGTTTCGCTGTCGGTCTGCAGGGGCTTTGGATTGTACTTGGGGAGCTGCTGGGTGTCGGGATTGCCTGGCTGTGGATGGCCAAACCTTTCAAGCGTCTGACAGATCAATACGACAGCGTTACCATTCCCGATTACCTGGAATCACGTTTTCGCGATAACAGCCACATACTACGCCTGATTGCTGCCGGGGCGCTTATCGTATTCGTGCCTATCTATGCCGGCTCCCAGGTCTTTGCCACTGGCAAGGCCTTCAATTCCTTTCTCGATCTGAACCATTATCTTGGTGCCACCATCGGTTTCCTGGTGGTGTTGCTCTACATCAACAAGGGCGGATTCATCGCCGTAGTCTGGTCGGATGTGTTTCAGGGAGTTCTGATGGTGACGGGACTGGTCCTGTTGCCTCTGGTTGGGCTTCTGGAAGCAGGTGGCATTACCAATATTCTGGACACGCTGGGTAGTAACTTTCCGGGCCATCTGACCTTAACCGCAGGGCAAGGCTGGACCACTCTCGCTATTATGCAAACTTTTGGCTTTACCGCCATCGGTATTGGCTTCCTGGGCTCACCCCAGGTTTTCGTGCGTTTTATTTCCATTAAAAATGAGGATCAGATCAACAAGGGGGCAGTTGTCGCACTTACCTGGACACTGTTGGCTGACACTGGTGCAGTGACCCTTGGTCTGGTAGGCAGGGCGCTGTTTACGGATGCAGACCTGGGTTTTGATTCGGACAATATCCTGCCTTTTATGTCCCAGTCCCTGTTACTGCCTTTTTTTGCCGGTGTTTATATTGCCATGGTGCTCTCGGCGATTATGTCTACTATCGATTCCCTTCTGGTAGTGGCTTCCAGTTCAGCTGTCAGGGATTACTGGCAGAAGACAAGGCATCCTGAAATGAGCGATGCCATGCTGATGAAATTAAGCCAGAAAGTGACATTGATACTGGCCTTGGTCTCGTTTGGCATTGGTATGGGGATACTGCTTTACGATATTGATAATGGCATTTTCTGGATCATTATCTTTGGTTGGTCAGGCATTGCGGCGACATTCTGCCCCGTGATCATTCTCAGTCTGTGCTGGTCGAAACTGACAGCACTGGGCGCCAAGTGGGCGATGATAACCGGCTTCCTGGGTACTATCCTGTTCAAGTTCATTGTCCCGTCTATGTTAACTGCCATTGGCTGGGACAATGGGGTGAGCTACCTTAATGCGCTGGATGTGCTGCTGCCGGCATTTTTACTGTCTGGCGTAGTGGCGATAATTACGAGTAAACTGGATCGGACGGGGATGGAAAACCTGAATGGCATAAACGAGGAATTAGCCTGGTGTAAGCAAAACGATTGATGGAAACCACAATACAATTGCAAAGCATATTTGGCTGGCTGGCGTTTGATCCTGCTCTTCTGGCAGATCCCGAGATGTTGTTGCGGCTGCTCGTTCAGGTGTTGCTGCTGGTCGGCTCAGCTTTTTTTTCCGGTTCCGAAACTGCCCTGTTTTCCCTGTCGCAAATGGATTTGCAGCAATTACGCCAGGAAGATCATGCCCAGGCATCCACCCTTTACCGCCTGCTGGAAGAGCCGCGACGCCTCATCATTTCTGTTCTGTGCGGCAATGAGCTGATCAATGTTGCTGCCGCGGCGAATATGGCCGGCGTGGTGTTCGTTCTTTATGGCGATTCCCATGCTGAACTGGTGAATATCTGCATCATGGTGCCGTTGCTGCTTTTGTTCGGTGAAGTTACGCCAAAAACTGTTGCAGTATCCAACCCCGTGAGGGTGTCAACCGGTGTCGTTGCTGCTCCCCAAGTGGTCCTGGGTACGCCTTGTTACCCCTTTGCGCTGGATCATCCGCTTTCTCTCAGACCGTGTGACTACCTACATTGTAGGTGAGCAGAAATCACCAGATAACCTGCTGCATTTGGAAGAGATCAGGTCCCTGGTTGACGAAGCGGCGTCAGAAGGCGAGCTTAGTTCCACTGAACAGGCCCTGGTCTACAATCTGTTGGCAGCCGGTACCGCGGAAATCGTGTCCATCATGACACCGCGCACCGAAACCTTCTTTATCGATATCAGTGAACCTCTTCCCCAGGTGATAGAAATGTTGCGCGTCCACCGCTATAACCGCGTGCCTGTGATGCGGGGCAATCCCGATGATTTTCTCGGTTTTCTGCATGCCGAGGATTTCATTACCCTCGCAGCCGGGGAGAGGGATGTCTCAGGCTGCGAACTGGCTGAATTTATTCATCCGCCCATCGTGGTTCCCCCAACCAAGAAAGTTGACGAGATGTTCGACTATTTTCAGGCGCAAAGTGCCCAGGCCGCCATGGTCATAGATGAATTCGGTGGCGTTGCCGGGATGGTATCCATGAAATCTGTATTGCGATTTATTTTCAATGGTATTGCCAATACCTCGGCAGGCAAGCAGCTTTATGAAGAACGCGATGCAAACCATTACATCGTCCCCGGGGACATGAGCCTGTCTGATTTCAATCACCTGACTCGCTTTGGGCTTTCTGATCCACGCATGACTACAGTGGCAGGCGTGCTTTTTCGTCATCTCGACCGCTTGCCACAGAAAGGCGACAGTGTGCAGGTTGAGGGGATTACTTTAACGGTACTCACCATGCAGCGCATGCGCATTGACAAGGTCGAGGCAGTATTGGGCGATGCCTCGGGAATCACGCAAGAAGCAGATGATTCCGGGGAGCCGCAACAATGATGGAAGCACTGTTTATTTTGCTGGGAATGCTTGTTCTCCTGCTGTTGGAAGGATTCTTTTCCGGGTCGGAAATAGCCCTGGTCAATGCCAACAAGTTTCTGCTGAGGGAACATGCCCGTCAGGGCAAGGTAGGTGCCGAACTGGTTCTGCGCATGTTTGAAAAACCGGAACGTCTGCTGACTGCGACTCTGGTAGGGACAAACATATGTATGGTCAGTTTTACCACGCTGGGAACCATTACCATGATCCGGCTTTTCGGGGATCTTGGTGAACTGGTAGCAATTTTTATACTGACCCCCCTGGTATTAATTTTCGGCGAAGTAGTACCCAAAAGTGTTTACCAGCAAAAAGCGGATGTGCTGGCACCGATTGTTGTTTATCCACTGCGATGGATAAGTTGGCTGCTATATCCGGTGATCATATTTTTTGCGGGTGCGGCCAGGTTGGCCGCCCTGCTGGTGGGAGGACGCAGGCCCAGCAGTCTGTTCGTAGCGCGGGAGCAAATGCGTCTATTGCTGGATTCTGCAAACCAGGTGGAGGCAGGCACTGTTCTGGACCGCAGCCGGATAAAACGTGCCTTGAATTTCAGCAGTGCCACGGCAAGTGAGGCCATGATTCCGATTGCTGAGATTGTCAGCCTGGCAGCGGATCGTTCCACCGAGGCAGCCATTGAGCTGGTGCGAAAGCAGGGCTTCAATCGCGTCCCTGTATTTGAATCCGATGCCCATCGCATTATTGGTGTTGTCATGCTCACTACCTGGGAGTTGCTGGATAAAAATATTGCCAGCCATGCGCTCAAAGATCTCATTCAACCGGTTCATTACGTTTCAGCACATGAACCTCTGGAAGCAGTATTGGGCCCCCTGCAATCCAGGGAAGATCGCATGGCCATAGTTGTGGATGAGTTTGGTTCTGCCATTGGCATGATCACTATGGAAGATGTGCTTGAACAGGTGGTGAGTGAAATCGAGGACATCGATTTTCGTATCCACCAGCAGCACATCAGCAATACTGTCAAAGTGGAAGAAGGGGTATATGACATTGATGCCCTGATGTCCGTGGCGGATCTCAATGATTTGCTAGGACTTGGACTGAATACCCGTGAATATCATACGGCCAGTGGCCTGATGACGGCCAACCTTAAGCGCATTCCACAAAAGGGTGATGCCACTGAAGCTTACAACTACCGTTTTACTGTTACAGAGGCTGATGAGCGAAGCCCACGGAGACTCCGGATCGAACGCCTTGACAAGATCAGGTAGGCTCAGATTGGCTACCTGAATTCTTGCCAGGGATTTTTCTGCTTAATTGGTTTCAGGTTGAAAGAAAAATATTTTAAAACACTTTGTCAGACACTTTTAGCAAGCGCGTAACGTTCTGCTACTGGAATTTCTTTAGTCAGTGTTTTTTTCAGTCTCAATTAGTCTCGTAGGCCGGGAAGGATGCAAAATAATAGCTGTCTAATTACAATCACTCCTGGTGTCCGGAGTAGTCGCTGTACTGGTGAGTCTTTCAGATGGAGTGAAAAAAGCCCCCGAATCTTGCACCAAAGATTTTGCCCGGTAAGTCTATTCAGGGTGCCATACTCTGATATTCCATCTGAAGGTCATCTACGACAGGGCCTGATCCATACGTAGCACCCATGCCATATTACGCCGTACCATCAGGATTGTCGGTTTTTAATAGATCGCGTGACAGATTTCTTGTGTGAATCAACTGGTTAAAAGTTCGAATTCAGAGTGTGCTAAGAAGTGTGCTATTAATTCTGATAAAAGCTGGATTAAACTACTCGGGCCCTTTTGAATTTCAAGACGAACGCTAGTGGCAAAGAGACTGTCAAATGAATGGTAAGGCGTTTAAACTAGCCCGTCGACAACACCTATTGCCGCCAGTAATTGGCTTGTTTCTGATGGTGCTGATTGGTCTGGAATTACTGACGAGTGTGAAAGTTTTTCTTCAGGATCATAAGTTGCATGCAGAGGCCATGTTCCTCATTGCCTTGACGGCTATCACCTGGAAAATCGTGATTATGGATTCCTCGGGTGTGTCCTACATGACCTTATTTAGCCTGGCAGCCCTTGTTCTGGCACTGTCAGTAGGATTTTTTATTATCAGGAAGAATTCGTAAGGCGTTACAATTTATTTTGTTGAAAACACTTTGCGGTGAAATGTCTTTCAGGCACTGGTAACTATTCAGGCAGTGTCCCTTGCTGCATTCCGGCGCGCACTTGAAATCACTTCGAACAACTTCACTTTGATCACCCAAGGGCCCCCAGATACTTTCATTGGTGGGTCCCCAGATGACACTCCCGGGAATTCCCAGTGCGCTACCAAGATGGAAGGGGCCGCTGTCATTGCCCACCATGTATGCACAAGCGGAAAGCAGGATGGCAAGTTCATACAGTGAGAGCTGGTCACAAACATCAATGACCTTGCCTGCTTGCTTTGATGAAGCAAGCGCAGAAAGTATTTGCTGGTTATTTTCCCGGTCGGAAGTACCTGCTCCCAATAGTAGAGGTTGCATGCCAGCATTCAGCACCAGGCTGCATAATTCTGCAAAGTAGGGCAGGGGCCACTTCTTGTAGTCTTTGGTTGCACCGGCATGCAGGGCGATAAGCGGCTTTGAAAAATCCACGCCCCTGGACTGCAGTTTTTCTGTGAGTGAGTTATCCATCTGAGGCAAATGCAGATCTATATAGGAAGGCTCAGATGGCTGCGGCAAACCCAGTGCCGCAAAGACTTCATAGTAACTGTACCAGCGATGTCTTTGATGCTCGGGGCGATTTTCAAAATCGACAGGGATGACATGATCATAGCCCTTGTTGTGACGGCTCTTGCTGCAGCCTAATTTGTAAGCCGCGCCAGACAAACGGGTAAGGTGACTGGTTGCTGAATCTTCTTCTATATTAAAGGCCAGGTCTGCATCAAAATCGCGTAGCTTTCTAATTGCTCCATTGTAGAGCCTGGCTTTCTGGACCAAGCCGGCCTTATTGATTCGCTGACGCGGGAAATAGATATCACTATTGTCAGGAAAGCTGTGCTGGCATAAGTCATGAAAGCTTTCATCTAGCACTATTTTGAAAGCGATGTTTTTAGCCAGGCAATGTCCAACCCATGACTGGATCAGACCACCTGCCAATAGAAGGTTGCCCAGGTACTTGGTCGGGTTTACCAGGATTATGCGTTCCAGCTTGTCGGGAAGGGCTTTATTCACTGTCCTGATAAATTGCCAGCAACTCACCTACATTGGCTAATGAAATGTCCGGCCAGGTGGATTGTTCCCGCTCATCGAAGGCATGGGCGCCGCCCGTGCCGGTATGTACATAAATAGACAAGGCACCATTATCTTTGGCCATAGGGATTTCTAGATCAGCGTCATCGCCGACTACGGCAATTTCATTGACGGCAAGGCCGAGATGACGGGCTGCACTTTCTATGGCAAAAACTGAGGGTTTGCCCAGTACGATAGCCTGCTTGCCGGTTAGTGGTTTCAATGCAGCGGCCAGCGCGCATGAGGTACCAATACCAGGACCATTTGCTGTGGCAAAGAAGGGGACATCGCTTGCGGTAAATAATTCAGCCCCATCTCTTACTGCCAGCCAGGCGTTTTCAATGTCTTTGAAACCAAATTCCCGATACCAGCCAATATATACGGCATCCACCGGACCGGGCTCTTCAATATTCGACAGTACCACTTCCAGCCCCAGATCTTTCAGTGGTTCCCACACACCTGGGCAGCCCAGTACCATGATGCGCTGGTAACCATGCTGGACAAAATAGTCTGCCGCCACACTGCTGGGAGTCATCATGGTGTTGTCATCCATGGGGATGCCTGCCTCACTTAGCACGTTGACATAGTCCCCGGGTGAACGAGCCGTACCGTTGGTCATAACCACGTAGGGAGTATTTTTCTCGATCAGAAGGGAAATAAACTCAGCTGCGCCTGGCAGCCGGTTCATGTTGTTATTTTTTTTATCACCCAGGATAAGGGTGCCATCCATGTCGAAGACAAAGCCTTTGATTTTATGGAGCTGTTTGTAGTACGGATGAGCCATTAAAAGCCTGTTTTTACTGAAAATTTAAGTTCTCTACTATACTTTGTTAAGCTCAATTTTTCACCAGCTATGCTGCGCTTATTGCTTGAATCGCTGGTACTACATGTATCAAGATAGCCATTAACCTGTACAATAATCGCCCTTGCTCATACCGGGCAGAATTCCCTGGTTGGGGAATACAAATGAACAATTCTGGAATTGAAAATTGAACGTAACAGCTAGCCTTATTCTTGTAGTAATTTTATTAATTGCCAATGGTTTTTTTGTGGCAGCAGAGTTTGCTCTGGTAAAAGCCAGAGGCTTTCGTATCGAAGCCCTTGCCAGTAACGGCAGTGCTGCGGCAAAACTGTCAGTACGTATACAAGCCAAACTGGAATCCTATTTGGCGGCCTGCCAACTTGGCATCACTATGGCCTCCCTGGGTCTAGGCTGGGTAGGTGAACCAGCTGTGGCGGCCTTGCTTGAACCGATGTTTCACTGGTTCGGTGTCCCTGATGCTGTCTTGCATACCACTGCATTTATTGTTGGCTTCCTGATTTTCTCCTCGCTGCACATTGTCGTTGGTGAGCAGGTGCCGAAAACATTTGCCATTCGCCAGGCGGAGTTGGTGTCGGTCTGGATTGCCTATCCCCTCCACCTGGTTTACCTCATGGTGTACCCCCTCAACTGGGTATTGAACTGGTCTTCAGGATCCCTGTTATCACTTTTTGGGGTTGAAGAGGCGACTCACGCTGAAGTTTTCACCAGCGATGAATTCAAAGGTATGGTGGAAACATCAAAGGCTCATGGCACCCTGGAAAATGACAAGGCCACCATGCTCAGCAATCTGTTTGAATTTGACCAGCGCCATGTCGGTCGCGTCATGATTCCGCGCAATTCTGTGGATGTGCTGGATGTCAGTGATGAACCGTCTGAAACTCTAAGAAAGATCAGGGATACTGCGCATTCCAGATTCCCGGTGCTTGATGGAGAAAATAATGATGTCGTTGTTGGTTTACTGCTGACCAATGATCTTTATGCAGCGCTACTGAATGGAGAGGAAGAGCCCTGGAAAGAGATACGCCGCTTCTGTCGCCCGCCACTGATAGTACCTGAAGCACAACGAGTCTCCACCTTGTTTGAACAAATGCGCGCTTCTCGCGCCCACATGTCATTGGTTGTTGATGAGTACGGTGAGTTCATGGGCATCGTTTCGCTTGAAGACCTGTTGGAAGAAATTGTTGGCGAGATTGAAGATGAAACAGATAGTTCAGAGTCTCTGGTTCCCATCATCGAACTTGAAGAAGGAAAGTGGGAAGCCAATGGACTTGCCTCTCTGGGCGATGTTGAGCGCATAACAGGTATCAGTATTTCGAATGAACTGGAAGTAAACAGCTTGTCTGGCCTGATTATGAACCAGTTGGAACGTATGCCGGAAGCTGATGATGTGGTTGAACTGGATGATTACAAGTTGACAGTTATTGATATCGAGGACTTGCGTGTGGGTCAGGTCACCATTGAAAAACTGAATAATGAGGAAGACACTGATCAGATAGAGACTGATGAGGGAGAAGAGCAGCCTGATCCCTAGTCAGTAAATAACCAGAACAAATCCCCCGCTAGCTGTCTTCGTTTTGTTTTAGTAATAATTACCGGGGTACGGCAGAATTATGAAACTGGATGACCTTCCACTGTCCATTGCGCAAGGCGATTGCCATACTGACACGTAAAGGCGTACCACTGTTCTGTCCACGCGGTACTACTTCCCACATACCGGAAATCAGTACCAGGTCATCAGAGATGACTTTTACTGAATAGTCCCGGGCGCGGGCTATAGTCGCGCCAGATTCGTTGCGCCCAACAGGTTCAAAATAGGCCGCGACACCAGCCGGGGTGGTGACCAGGGATTGCGAACCGGTTCCCCAGAACAAGGCATCTTCTGTAAACAGACTGGTGACGGTGTCCATATCAGTGTTGGTCATGGCGACAAGGAAGGTTTCGAAAACAGCGCTAGCTTCTGCTTCCGGATTAGACTGAGAAAACGCTGAACCCGATAGGCAGGTCAGCAAGGTAATGAGCACAAATGTATTTTTCATCGTGTTGAGTCCTTGTAAGAGTGAGTCATGTTACCACTCAATGGGCAGAGGGTTTATCCGGACGTTTTGTTCACGGTCAGGCTGAAATCCTTTTGCTGCACAGCAAAGCTTGATGGACTCTTGCGCTCTTTCAGCCCTTTCAATAATTGTAATACCGGAGAAAGCGCTGGATTGTAATGCAGCTGGTGTGGCGACCGGGTCTGCATGGCATCCACAAGATCCGGTGCCATGACTGCTCGCAGCAGAAACTCTTCATCACTCATGCTTTTCGGAAAGCGGGCCCGGCGTTCTTTCAGAGTCATCATTACCGGTTCACTTTCAATTTCCTTGATGCGTGGCAGTGACATGATTCTATCCAGGATATTCTGGTTTACTGGTGCGGTAGGACGACCAAACCTGCCGAGAACGTAACGTATTGCCTGGTCAGATATCTGCGCATAGCGTTCCTCCCCCATCACATTCATCATGGCCTGGGTGGTAACGATCTGGGGGAAGGGGGTGACCATGATGGGTGAACCCAGTTCTTCCCTTACCCGTTCCACTTCTGCCATGACTTCATCGAACTTGTGTTCCAGGTTCAGTTCAGCCAACTGACGTCGGGTAGTTGTCAGCACACCGCCGGCAATCTGGTGCCTGAGATAGGAGGCATCATAGGCTTGTGGCTGACCCGCAGGCAGTCCTTCTGCCCTGGTCAGGGCAAAGTAGAAGTCTTCGAGTTTTTTCAGGGCTACTACATCGGCATCCACTTCAAAGCCGTGAGTTTTTAGATTAGCTATGGTCTGTGATGCACAGGGCAGGGACGAACCGTGTGCCAAAGGACCGACAGCAACGTGCAGGGCATCAATGCCATGCTCGGCACCGACCATGTAGTTGAATTGAGAAAGACCGATGGTGCAATGGGAATGCAATTCAAGAGGCAGGTTGCCGATTTCCTTTTTCACCGCAGGGATCAGGGTGTGTGCTCGTTCCGGCGTCAGCAGCCCTGAGGGGTCTTTGATATAGAGAAGATCAAAATCACCGGATGCTGCAATCTTTTTTGCGCAATTGGCATAGAAGGCATCGCCATGCACGTCACTCAAGGTGAAGGTCAGTGCTGCCATGTTTTCGGCCTCACCTTCTTCCTTGACGATGCGGGCCACCAGCAAGAGCGCATCCATGTCATGCATGGGATCTAGCAGGACAAAACGGCCAATACCATTTTTTATCAGGGTACGATAAGCCAGACGCATGAAATCATGGTCCGCTGTTTCCCAGGAAATAAAGCGAAACCCTGTTGAGATAAATTGCAGGGGTACATTGGGCAAGGCCTGGTGCATAAGACGTATGCGCTCCCAGGGATCATCCTGGTGCGAGCGAATAGCCATGGACATATGCGTCGATGAAGTGAAATCAATGGCGCGAAAGCCCACGCGTTCCATGAGCGGTGCCGCCTGCATAATCTGGTTGGTGCCCAGCCCGGTCATACTCCAGAGGCTTTGATTACCATCGCGGATGCTGACATCGACCAATTGTATTTCAGGCATCTTCGACCTCCGAAAGGTCAGTCCCAAGTCTCAAGTCACAAGTCGCAAGTAATAAAGGCAGGAATCTGGTGTCTATTCCCCCTTTAACAAAGGCAGGATCATTTAATATGGCCTGGTGCAGGACGAGGTTGGTTTTAACACCATCAATCTGGCAAAGAACCAGGGCCTTTTGCATGGACTGGACTGCTTCGGCCCGTGTATTGCCCCAGGTAATCAGTTTGCCGAGCAGGGAATCATAAAAAGGCGGTACGTTGCTGCCACTTTCGATATGACTGTCGACACGGATGCTTTCTCCTGCAGGGAAAATTGCGCGGCTGATGTTTCCCGGAGAGGGGTGAAAGTCATTGCTGCAATCCTCGGCATTGAGTCGGCATTCGATAGCATGCCCCTGGAATACAATGTCTTCCTGATTTATGCCAAGCGGGCGACCTTCGGCCACCCGAATTTGTTGTGCAACCAGATCCACGCCAGTGACAGCTTCCGTCACCGGATGTTCGACCTGGATGCGGGCATTCATTTCCAGGAAATAGAAAGTACCTCTTGAAATATCCACCAACAGCTCTACTGTACCGGCGCCTGTATAGGACAGGTGTTTGCCAAAGGCCACTGCAGCGGCTTCCATACTGTCCCGTAAAGAGAGATCGAGAGCGGGAGCTGGCGCTTCTTCCACCAGTTTCTGATAGCGGCGCTGGATGGAACAATCCCGCGTACCAAGATGAATAACCTTGTCACCATCGCCCAGTATCTGCACTTCAACATGGCGACCGCTTTCTACATAACACTCCAGATAGACACGGTCATCATTGAAGGCATTTTCTGCTTCTGCCTGGGCCAAAGTCATGGCCTCAGCCAATGAGTCAGGATCATTAACAATTTTCATACCGCGACCACCGCCACCACTGACCGCCTTGATCAGCACTGGATAGCCGATTTCGCTCGCCAGCTTTGCCGCATCGGCCAGGCTGGATACAGCGCCGCCCGGGACAATGGGCAGTTCAGCAGCCAGGGCATTTTCACGTGCCTTTAACTTGTCACCAATGGCTTCCAGTTGGGTAATGGTGGGGCCTATGAAAATCAGGTTGTTGTCTGCACAGGCTTTGGCTAATTGCGGGTTTTCAGAAAGAAAACCATAGCCAGGATGCACAGCATCGGCTTGGGTTTGTAGTGCTGCCTGGATCACGGCATTGATATTCAGGTAGCTTTGTTGCGAGGGCGGTGGCCCGATATTCACTACTGTGTCAGCCAGGCGGGCGGGCAGGGCATCAAGATCTGCTTCGGATGACACCAGTACCGTTTCAATACCCAGTGTGTTGCAGGTACGAATGATGCGGACTGCAATTTCACCCCGGTTGGCAATCAGTAAACGGTGGATGTGCCTAATCAACGGGGTTTGACCCGCATTAATAGTTGACCCTTCTCAACAAATTGGGCGTCCTGTGCCAGTATTTCAACAACAACTCCACCAAGCCCCGCAGGAATAGAACTCATCAGTTTCATCACTTCAATGATGCCAATGACCGTGTCTTTCTTTACAGCAGTACCAATCTCAACAAAAGGCTCAGCACCCGGTTTCGGCGCCCGATAAAAAGTCCCCACCATCGGCGATCGGATATCAATTAACCCTTCTTCCGTCGGAGCTGCTTCATTAATATTACTTTCAGTTTTAATCGAAGCGCTATTTGTGGCTTGTGGCTTGTGGCTTGTGGCTGTTTTTGTCTCTTGAGTCCACCCACCCCCCTCCCGTTTCAGGTTCAACGTGAAGCGTTCAGTCTCAAGGGTAAGTTCATCGTAATCCGTTTCATCCAGGATCCTGAGAATCTCACGGACATCTTCATGGGAGAGACTCATTTTTTTGCTTTGCCTCCCATCACGTTAAAGATATGGCCAAAGGCTTTTTCAGTAGGCATGGCAACAGGCTCCTTGTCTTTGGTTGCCCAAACGGTTTCAGGCCGGCTTTGCAGCAGCATGATGTTGCCATCCTGGTCGATGGACCATTCTATGTCCTGCGCAATGCCGTAGTGTTTTTCAATCCGTTTGGCCACGGCAGCCAATTCCGCAAGCTCTTCATCATCAATGCAGGTCAGGTTCTGACGTTCATCACTTACCGGTAACTCTGTGATGCCCCCGTTTTCGTCGGGAATATGTTCAATCAGTTTGCTTGCTACATCCCGTTTGGTCACTTCGCCGGTTATCTTGTTGATGACATATTTATCCGGCGTGACTTCACCACTCACAATGCTCGACCCCAGCCCCCAGCTGCCTTCAATGGTAATGACCGATTTGTCTCCGGTAGTAGGGCTGCGGGTAAACATGACGCCGGAGCAGCGGGAGTTCACCATGGTCTGCACGACAACGGCCATTGCCAGTTGCTCTTCAGGCAAGTCCAGCTTCAGACGGTAGGCAACCGATTCAGGGTTATAGAGACTGGCCCAGCATTTTCTCAATGAGTCCAATAACTGCGCATCGCCTTTCTGCCACAGGTAAGTGTCCTGCAAACCGGCAAAACTGGCTTCCTCACTGTCTTCACTGGTGGCACTGGAGCGAACTGCTACAGGCATTCCTTTGCCCAGTTCATGATAGGCAACAATAATAGCTTCGCTTATGGCCACTGGTGGCGGTGTCTGTTCCACCAGAGTGCGACATTCGCTGGTGACCTGGTTCAGGGTGGTGACATCTTCAGGATCAAGCTGGGCGACTTTGTCACGAATACCATGCTCTCTATCAAGCACATCCAGAAAAGTGGTAAAGGCATTAGTCGTAACGACAAACCCATTGGGTACAGGAATATGGGCCGAGACCAATTCGCCCAGACTGCCGCCCTTGCCACCAACGCTGGGGCGGTCGGCAAGCGAAATATCTTTAAACCAGAGGATGTTTTTTTCAGAAGTCATTAAATTTCAATAAGCAAGGTCAAGGTATTGGATAAAGAGATATAGAGATAAAGAGATAAAGGATAAAGGTCGAGTAAGTATCATTTCAGAACAGCAGCTGATTGTTTCTCTTTAGTGGAAAAGGATATTAGTGATGACTTTCACCTTCACAAGACCTTTATCCTTTATCTTTTATCCTGTATCCCATTGTCTTTTTCTATTCCAGAATCGTAACAATCCCCCGATCCCCATCAACCCGCAGCCGTTGCCCGCTGACAATACGTTTTGTCGCTGAACCCGTGCCAACCACCGCTGGCATGCCGTACTCGCGTGCAACAATAGCCATGTGCGACATGGTGCCGCCAATGTCTGAAACCGCGGCGCTGATTTTTCCGAACAGGGGACTCCAGCTGGGGTGAGTAATAGGGCAGACCAGGATGTCGCCTTCCTGTATTTCACCAAAATCATTGATACTGCGTAGCACCTTGGCCACGCCTTCGACGATGCCAGGAGATGCCGCATAACCCTTGATGTCATTGCTGTCTTCCAGATCCGGAGCCGCCCAGGTGTGCAGGGTTTCCGTGGTAATGCCCCACAGCATCTGCAGAGCCGGGTCTTCAATATTTTCCGGCATGGGACCAATGGCAGGGGGTGCCTGCCAGTCCTTCAGGACTTCCAGCATGCGCTTGCGCTCCGCAATGATGGGTTTCCAGTAATCAGCATTAACTGGAGCCGAACCTGCAGCCCAGCTATTCATGACATTACCCAGAGTGAGACTCACTTCGGAGTGATGCAGATGAAAAATATCTTCGCTGTTGTCGAGAACGCCTTTATCCGCAAGCAGTTTGCCAAACTCCCGAATCTTGTTGAAAAAACTGGTGGTTAACCAGTGCTCGCAATAAAACTTGTGATCTTCCACGTAAGGGAAGACCAGGTGAGAGACTGCCAGCATCTGGTCAAAGGCCGCCCTGTCTTCATCGGTATCCAGCAGATCCCGATATTCACTGGTAATGCGTTCCCGCTCGACTTGCAACTGCTCTGTTGGACGTTCCAGGTTGTCGCCTTTCTTCACCTGCTCGATATAGTGAGGCAAGGCAGACAGCGGCACAGCCAGGTCGTCATTCCAACTACGTTCATAATGATAGAAGCCATCTCCTGTGCTGATGTTGAACCAGGGGTCTCTTGACTCGGCCAGGGCATCCAGCCATTGTTTGCCGGCATCGCCTTTGGCTTCAACTGCAGGCAGGATGACATCGGGATTACCATCTACGGTAAAAGCATCTTCAATTTCCAGTTTCACTGCCAATTTGGCCAGTTTTTTCAGCTCATCGTCGGGGCGGAACATCAGGACATCAATGCCGGCCACCATTCGCGCTACAGTCTGGTCTGTTATTTCAGGAAAAGCCTGTTTACAGAACTGGAAAAACACCACGTAGGCACCGTAACCCAGCATCAACATTTCAAAATGGTGTTGCCACATGATGGAGTATTTTTCGAGAACCTCATTGTAGTTCTCTCGCACATAATGGTTCTGGGCAATGCCTTTGGCATTTTTTACTACGGCTTCATCTTCAAATTCTGGCAGCTGTGGAATCTCTATCGCGTTCATTTCCTTGATGAGTTGGCCCATGCGTTGTTCCCATTGGCCATAGATGTCATCCCAGTTTTCATAATAGTGGCCGGCGCGTTCCTGAAAGATTGCGAGACGTTTTTCTATGTCAGCAGGATCATCGACAGTGTTGGCGGAAATATAAATCCTGCCGTTGATGCACCTGTAATCAATACCCATCGCGGTGGGGAAGGCAAAGACCCGTGTCATGTAGGCGCCCATTGCATGGTAGGCAGACTCAGCCGTTATCATGTCAAAGGCCGACATGGGCTCGGAAAAATGCATGGAGTTATAGAACCAGAACCGGCCATCGTCTTCAGGTTGTACCCTGGTGTAATAGGCATACATGTCGCCCCAGTTTTCAGCACCCGGGACACTGTCAATGTCGCTGGGCATGGGGAAAGGTGATTTCTTTTCGCTCATTGTGGAAACTCCGGTATTGCTTGATATATCAACTAAAAATTCTATAAGTCTCTGTTATTGCTGATTATTTTAACTAGTAATGCCATGGCGATACAGGGATGACAATAATCCCTTTTCTGAAGGTAAAAGGGAAGCCTGAATGAGGGGCCCGTGATTAATCCGGAACTGGGTCGGGACTGCTTTCGCCAGAGTCGTTATTACCGCCAGGATTGCTGTTTCTGTAAATATCGAGAATATGGTCAAAGGCTTCTTTCAGCGTGACTTCCCGATAGTCAGAAAATTCACCTGCGTCCATGAATATGCCATGCTCTTTACAAACTTCGTATTGGATGTGGTGTTGTTTGGGGTCATTCATCGATTGCATGGGCTTCATGCAGCGAGGGCAATCAATTGAGGTAATTTCATTATAGATTTTGCCGATATTTTTATCGCCGTCATCCAGGGATATCGAGGTCCATTCATCTTTCAGTTTTTCTGCTTCGCCGTTGTCAAACCAGAGACCGAAACAGCGCTCACATTTGTCGATGATGATATCACCTGACTGCGTCAGAACTTCCTGTTCAAGCATCTTGCTATGGCATTTGGGACAAAGCACGAATTTTCTCCACTATACATATCTGCAATATCTGTAATTTCTAAAAATTGCTACTAATGACTACTCTGAAGTGTAAAGCCTGAATAACAAGAATGCCATTGCAGGGTGCTTGTCAGGAATACATATAGTCCCGAGTCACAGGGACTACGCCATGCTGCTTCGCAAGCTGGCATTGAAAGACAACAAGATTGGCAAACTCGAAACTAATGTCACAAATCGCCAGGTAAAACTCCCACATGCGATAAAAGCTTTCATCCTTGCGAGAGATCACTTCCTGTTTATTTTCCTGAAAGCGTTTTAACCATTCCCTGAGTGTCCAAGCGTAGTGCATGCGCCATACCTCCAGGTCTGTCAGCATCAGGCGGCTGCCTTCAATGCCTGCTGCCGTTTCACCAAGGGAAGGAATTCTCCCTCCGGGGAAAATATATTTTTCAATCCAGGGGTTGGTGGCAATGGCTTTTTGTTTATTACCAATGGTGTGTATCAGCGCGACGCCATCATCTGCCAGCATGTCACTGACCCGGGAAAAATATTCAGGTAGATGAGTAACCCCCACATGTTCCAGCATGCCAACACTGACGATGCGATCATACTGGCTCACGTGTTCCCGGTAATCGGCCAGATGAAAAGCGGTTTTGCTTTCAAGATTCCACTTTTTCGCCTCATCCTGGGCTACGCGTAGCTGTTCATTGGACAGGGTGATGCCAGTGACATGTACATCATGGTGTGCGGCCAGATGTAAAGACAAACTCCCCCAGCCGCAGCCAATATCCAGAACTTTCATGCCAGGCTCCAGCAGCAATTTCCTGGCAATCAGGTTCGCCTTGTTCTGTTGTGCCTGCTCGAGCGACTCACCAGGGGTATTAAAGTAGGCGCAGGAGTAGTACATCTCCTTGTCCAGGAATAAGCGGAAGATGGCTTCATCGGTATCGTAATGGTGGGAGATGTCGCGATAGCTGCGGGCTATTTTGTTGTATTGATCCAGCAGTTTTTTGAACGGTATTAGCCATTTGTTGGCTACTTGAATGGAAAAATTGGTACGCAGTATTCCCAGCAGATGGCGCAAGTCCTCTTCGCCTGTGTCCCATCCGCCTTCCATGTAGGTCTGGCCCAGTTCATATTCCCAATCCCTGGCCACACGAATAATGGCTTTCTCGTCGCGGATATACCAATTCGCTTCAATACCCTGGTCGCCAAAGGTGTGGGTGCTGCCATCAGGCAGATGTAAATGCAGGACACCTTCGGTGATATGTTTTTTTAGCAGTTTTAAGTACATCTTTTGCCAGAACCTTTCTTTATATCTATTACTATATCTATTACTACATAGTTAACTACATAAGAAACTACATAAGAAACTATATAAGAAACTACGACTCTGCCATCTTCACCAAATTCGTGGTGAAGAATTCTTTTTTAGTACAAAACAATCCCGCCAGGGCAAAGAATGCCTGCACTACATGATTTATTTCAGCCTGGAGGCTGGGTGCTGCCAGCTCACTCATGAAAGGCATACCGATCCAGTAGGGCAGGTAATATCCTGATAATAATACAAGGCAGATCCACCAGGTATAGGACGTTCTGATTTTGGCATCAGCAAAAAATACCCACAGGACCACCAGGATAGTAGCAATATCACCGCAAGCTTCACGCAGGGCGTGATACCAGGAATGGGCCTGTCCGCCACCAAAGTCAGTTTGCACCAGGTAGGCGGGATCGCCAATATGATTGAAGGTAGCAAGCAGGCTGGTCAAGCCGTACAGAAAACCAAAAACCAGCAGGGCTCTCGAAATATTCAATCGTGTGATCACAGGATTCTCCTAGAGTTGAATGCATTCAACTGATTCAGAATATCTTTGTTATACTTTTTATTATTCAAATTATTTCAGCTATTCCGCTCAGCTACTTAATGCTTTTTATTGTTTTCTGCCAAACTGCAAATTACAGATTGACGTAAATAATAACAGGCACAGAAAATCATGGTAGTTAATCTATGTTAATAATTCCTCAAAAATTCCTTTGCTCATGACAGATATGACAGTGGGCCTGATTTTATGAAAACATTTTTCAAACAGCCGCTTTTTCACTTTATTCTTGCCGGCGCCTTGATTTTCATTGCCTATGCCTTGACAGAGAAACCCGCGCCAGAAGTGCAAGCAGGGGGCAAGGTAATCACTGTTGACCGGACTGATCTGTTGAATTTTATGCAATTCAGGGCCCAGGCTTTTCAACCCGAGTTATTCAGGGAGCAACTGGACAACATGAGTCCGGAGGAAATAGAAAGCCTGGTCGATGCTTTTGTCAGGGAAGAAGCAATGCATCGTGAGGCCATGGCTATGGGAATGGATCAGGGAGATTACATCATTCGCCAGCGTCTGGTGCAGAAAGTGGAATTCCTCCTGGAGAACATGGTCAACCAGGCTCTTGAACCTGAAGCCGGCGAAATTGAAGCCTTCTATGAAGCAAGAAAAGACGATTACCAGATAGATGCGGTTTATACCTTTACTCATATCTTTTTTGACGGAGAAGAACGTGGTTGGGAGCAGGCACGCGCTGATGCTGATGAGTTGATGGCAAACCCTCAGCTCACAGAAATTGCCTTCAACGACGCATCAGCTTACGGGGATCGTTATCCCTTCCTGCAAAACTATGTGGAGCGAACCCGGGATTTTGTGGTGAATAACTTCACCGAAGAATTTGTTACTGCGCTTGATGCCTTCACTCTTTCAAACAATACCTGGCGTGGCCCGCTGGAATCCCGCTACGGATTTCACCTGGTATTACTCAGGGAAAAATCAGCACCACGTTTTCCACCTCTGGAAGATATTCTTGGCAGGGTAGCGGATGACTGGCGCTATGAAAGCGTACTCAAGGCACGCCGGGAGGCAGAGGATCAGGTTATCGAGGGGTATACCATCGATCTCAACCTGGAATGAAAAATAGTGACGAGTAGCAAAAAAGTGGCGAGTGACGAGTGCCGAGTGGCGAGATACAAGGCCCAAAAAGAATGTTGAAAGCGAGTAGGCCGGAAAAGCGAAGCGTCATCCGGCATGGCGACCACCGGTCGCCCATGTTCAAGACCTAATAAATATAATAAGAATAGGCGGTTAAGGTCTGCCTGAAACTTTACAAGTGGCGAGTGACGAGTGGCGAGTGAAAAGAAACAACACAAAATATTAAAAGGCCTGGCAACAACCTGCCTGCTGCTTATCAGTGTTGTCACTTTTGCCCACGACGCCCGCCCTGTAGTGGTCACCATCAATGAACAGCTTCCAGGTGCTTTCCAATACACCTTAAGGGTGCCGGAAACCGTTGAGGCTACTAACCAACCAGAAGTGAACTGGCCGCAAGGATGCAATGAGCAAAATGTCGCGGTGGCGTTCGGCAGTCGCAGTGGCTCGGTGATTTGTGAAAGCACCCTGCAAGGGCAGCCCCTGTCATTACAATACCCGTTTTTTAACCCCTCGCTGGCGACTTTCTATCGACTAACAACCCTCGAAGGGTTGACGATGACAGCCATGCTCACCCCGACACAAGACTCCTGGGAAATCCCCATTGAGCCCACTGCCGGAAATATTGCCAGGCAATACCTGGGGCTTGGTATGGAACATATACTTGGGGGTCTGGACCATTTGCTGTTTGTCCTGGGCTTGTTGATCATCGCGCGCACATTCAAACGAATTCTCTGGACCGTCACTGGCTTTACCATCGCTCATTCCATTACCCTGAGTCTGTCTGCATTGGGATTTGTTGCCATTCCCATTGCGCCAGTAGAAGCAGTTATTGCCTTGTCTATTGTGTTTCTGGCCCATGAAATCAGTCGAGACGATCACGATAGTCTGACTTATAAATATCCGCTTATTGTGTCTTTTGGCTTTGGCTTATTGCATGGCCTGGGTTTTGCCTCGGCCCTTGGCGAAATCGGCCTGGTCCAGAATGAAATCGTAGTGTCGCTGTTGTTTTTTAACCTGGGCGTGGAAGCAGGACAAATTGGCTTCATCCTAGTGGTATTACTGGGAATTGGAGTAGTGAAAAAAGCCGGCCGCAAACTTGTTGTGGCAAAAGATATTCTTTCACTACACCGCATGGAGATTGTGGCGGCTTATCTGATCGGGATTCCCGCGGCTTACTGGGTGATAGATCGCTTTATGACGATTGTCATTTAGAAAGCTGATATTTAATCGCTGCGTTTATTTCTCCCCGATCAGGATATCACCTGTGACTGTGGAGATATCGACACTGCCAGCACCACCGTTGATACTGAAATTCAGTTCCTGGGAATTAATGAAACGACTTTCCTGGACCGGCTCATGATCGGTCAGGTCATTATCGATATCGCCTCCGACGGCAGTGTTGATGTCGAAACGCGCCGAGATATCGGGATTAAGCAGTAATTCCGTGTAACCGTTAACATTGGACAGATCCGCCCGGCCACCTTCCAGCAGGTTGAGTGAGATAATCAGGTTGGCGTTGACGCCAGAGGCCTCCAGATCTTCAATATCGCCAAGGTTAAGTTCGACTGTGCCACTTACCGTTTCAGCATTCACTCTTTGTGCCCTGGTATTGGAAATGATGGAGCCGTTAACGTTGTTATAAAAAACCCGTTCGCCCCGGGAGCCGCGATCACGGATCTGACCATTTACCGTGGCCAGGTTAATGCGCCCATCCAGGTTTGAGGTTTCAATAGAACCATTTACGGTTTCTATATCAATGCGTCCGCTCATGTCGTTGGCTTCTATAGGCCCGTTCACAATTTCAATTTGTGTATTTCTTGTCAGCCCACTAACTATCAGTTCCACGTTAATTCCTTCAAGTCGCAATGTGCTGTTTTTGGGTACAGATACGTTCAGTTCAGTACGATCCAGTTCGTCACTGCACTCAAACCAGCTACTGCAGTTACGGCCAAACCAGTTACGGCGGTTTTCATACTCTTCCTCGAACCGGGTAATGCCATTGCGGCTTGAAAACGCATAGCTTTCTGCCTGGTCACTGAGTTCGCCTTTGATCTGAACCTGATTACTATCCCAACCGGTAATAGTAATTTTTCCATTGATAAGTTCTATATCAATGACTTCATTTGCATCCACGTCCCGGGATTCATCGATAATTTCGCCTGAAAATGCCAGGCCAGGGAAAAGCATCAGGCTGAAAAGTACCAGCCGTGACAGGGTATTCGTAATTGGTAGTGATGTGTTGACTGTAGTTTGCATGACAGCCTCCGTGAGCTTGCCGTAGTTTTATTATTTTGTGTTTTATATTTATTTCTTATTAATAGATTGTTGTGATCATATGCTCATAAAAAGTGGCGCGTAGACAGATTCGATTAATTCAATTTGCTTGTTTTGCACCTGACGTAAAATTTTCAGTAGTTCGATATTCTCGGTATCCTCCTTCAGTGCTTCGTAGATTGCCTGTTCTGCCTGTTCCAGTTGCTGCATCTGATCTTCCCAGTCTGGTGCCAGGGCAACCTGGTTCTGGTACTCAACCAGTAGTGACTGCTTGTTCTTTTCATGCTCGCCTTGCAGCAAGGCAATAAATTCCTCGACGCCGCGTTCATTGGTTTGTGTACTACCGAAATACAGATTGCCGGATATTGCCAATGAAACAGCGAGCAGGACACTGGCAGCAATAGCCACAAGTTTAGGCACAGCGATAGTGTCGGTGTTGATGGCATGATCAATACCTGGCCACAGGTCCCTGGCAGGAGTGATATCCCTTTCCAGGTCGTTTAATGCATCATTTAATGTTTCTTCAAATTGTCTGTCGTTCATTAGTCTTCTTCCAGCCATTCCTTGATTAGAGTTTTAGCGCGGTGAAACTGGGCCTTGGAGGTTCCAATTGATGTTGAGAGCTGTCTGGCAATATCTTCATGGCGGTAACCTTCTACTGCATGAAGTACAAAAACCAACCGCGCCCGCTCGGGTAGTCGCATAATCAGTTTGTCGAGTCTGGATAAGTCAGGTCCTGGAACCCAGGTTTCCTCAAAATGACTATTTTCATTGCCATCATTACTGATGACTTTATTGAGCCAGTTTTTTTGTTTGCGCAGGTAGGAAATGGTGGTGTTGCTGGCAACACTGTGCAGCCAGGTATACAGAGAACTCTTCCCTGAAAACTTGTCAATTTTGCGCCACACCTGAATAAAGACTTCTTGTGTAGCTTCTTCCGCCATTGCCATATTGCCTGTCAACCTTAAACACAAGGCAAAGATCCGACCAGAATACTGTTCGTAAAACTGCTGGAATGCAGCCTGGTTCTTTTGCCTGATCAGGGCGATGAGAACTTTCTCACTATCTTTGAGATAGTGAACCTTCCCATCACCGCCAGTGATTTCTGAGTTTTTATTTTCCAAAACGGACATTTCTTGTTGTTTCTATTCTTTGACGCACTTTATCAGGACATGGTTTGAATCCAGGTCGGAATTAAACCAGAGCTGTTCTAGTCAGGCGGATTCCCTTATTATGCGCCTTGATTTCAGGCATGCCATACTGATTCCGCAAGGATCAGTAGGCAGTAGACAGTAATATAGGATCTTATTATCAAGTCATTTAAACAAAAAACTGCCTTCATCACCGGCGGTGCTTCCGGTATTGGGCTGGGTATGGCAAAAGCCTTTGCTGAACAGGGTGTATCACTTGCTCTGGCTGATATAGATGAAGCAAGACTCAAACAGGCAAGTAATGAACTGGCAGATACAGGTGTGGAGGTGCGCACTTACTCCCTGGATGTATCCGACAGGGAAGCCGTCAGTGCTGCTGTAGACGATGCCAGGAAGGCGTTTGGCAGTATCAATATCGTGTGCGCCAATGCCGGTGTCAGCGGCAAAATGGGCGCGCTGGAAAAAGCCGACATTGAAGACTGGGACTGGGTCATTGATGTCAATCTGAAAGGTTCGGCCTATACCATCCAGGCATGCTTGCCATATCTGCTGGAAAACCCCGGGGATGCCCATATCGTGATCACCAGTTCCATCAGTGGTTTGCGGGTATACCAGCCCAGTCGCGGTCAGGGCATGTACAACACTACTAAATATGCGCTGGTAGGATTGGGTGAGGCATTGAAGGTTGATCTGGAACCACACGACATTGGTGTGTCGATATTATGTCCGGGCGTTGTGAATACAGATATTTCCCATTCAGGTAAAAATCGTCCTGAAAAATTCGGCGGTGCCATGGACTCCAATGATGATCATGAGCTGGCCAAGGCCGCAGGTTCAGGAACTGATCCCCTTGAATTTGGTCGTTGGGTAGTAAAGGCAGTGGAACAAAACCAGTTGTATGTGATCACACACCCCGAAGACAAAGAGTTAATCGAAGCTCGTCACGCCAGGATCATGTCTGCAATTGACTCAAGCGATGATCTGACCAGTTCCTGATTCTTTCCTGATTGCTTCCAGGTTTTTTATTCCATAGCAGCCAGTGCGTTCAGCACCAGGGCTTTCACATTGCCGTCATGGTGAAAGCCTGCGGCTTCTGCCCGCGAGCAATGCAGTGGCGGGTAACTGCCAAAATTCTCCTGAACCCAACTATCCTTTTTGAATTTGATCAGTGATAACACCTCCTTGTCAGGAAAAATCTTATCTATAGCGTTAACCAGTTCGTCCATGGACACATGCATGGCAGGCAGGGTCCAGGTTCGGCATTGGTCAAAATCCAGCGCTGCAGCATGCAACAGGTTTTCCACGCATAGATTGACTGACATCAGCCAGCTTCTGGCATCGGGCGATATTGGACAGGTAAAGGGAAGACCGCTGCTTAAATTCCTGATCAGGTCACTGAAGAATATGGACACAGCGCCATTGGGCTCAGGCGGTCTTGCCACAATACCTGGCAGACGTACTGAACAGCCCTTGATCCATTGGCGGCGGGCATAATCAGCCACCAGGGTTTCAGCAATGACTTTTTGTGCGCCATAACTGAGGTTGGGTGTGGGCAGGGTATCGTCGGTGACCTCTGCTGTTACCGGTTTTCCATACACAGCGATGGAGCTGGCAAAGACGAAGCTCGGGCAGTTCCCCTGATCTTTGAGTTTTTCCAGCAGAGCCATGGTGCCATGAATATTCACTTCGACGCCAAGTGCATAATTGTTTTCAGCCAGACCGCTGGGGACAGCTGCCAGGTGAAAGACCAGGTCAGCAGGTTCTATTAAGGCTTGGCTCAGCAAAGTCCCATCATTAAAACTGCCTTCTACCTTATGAATAAGCTTGTGGTCGGGGATCTGTTCAAGCGCCAGATCCATGACGGTAAGACGGCTGACATTTAAATCGCCAGGATTGTTGAGAAGCCTGTGAACGAGATGTTTGCCAATAAAACCGTTGGCGCCGGTAATCAGGATATGCATGCGATTTTTATTCTATCTAAAGTGAGGGTGAGTAGTAGGGGGCGATGTTAATTGGTATCAAACTTTATTAGTTCGAGATTTATTAGGTCAAGGTTTCAGGGATTTATCACGGTACGAAAACCGATATGAGAAGTACCAAGGCCTTTGCTTTGTGCCTGTCGGGCTTCAGGGCGATAGCGCATGCAGTAGTTGGGTGCGCATAAATAGGAACCACCCTTGATCACAGCCACAGGCTCACCTGGCTGATTGGGGTCATAACCCTCTGGAAAGCTTTCCTGTTCGGTAAAAGCGTGGTTATAAAAGTAGGGGGTTCGAGTCCACTCCCAAACATTGCCGATGAGATCAACAATGCCGTATTCATTAGCGGCATAGCAGCCCACCGGTGCCGTGCCGGTATACCCGTCCCGGGCATCATGCTGGAAGGGAAACAGTCCCTGCCAGGTGTTGGACTGAAAATTCCCCGCAGCATCTTTCATGCTGCTGCTTTGGGCGGCAAACTCAAACTGTGCTTCCGTAGGTAAGTCCTGGCCTTTCCACTGCGCATAGGCAAGGGCATCTTCAAAGGCAATGTGAACGACAGGATGATTGCCGCGTGTGGAAATATCCGAGCCGGGACCTTCCGGATGCTGCCAGTCAGCCATTTCCATGAACTGCCACCAGGAGGCAAAGGGATTCACTGGTTCGTCACTGACGTGTGGGGTGAAAACGGCCGAGCCCGGAATATGTTCTCCAGTCGCAGGATTTTCTATTCCGCGTTCTGCCAGGGTGAGATACCCGGTAGCTGCTACAAATTCGGCAAATTCAGCATTGGTGACTTCATGCTGCGCCATCCAGAAACCGGCAACGCTTTCTTCATGCGCCGGGCCTTCCTCGAAATAAGTGCCTTCTGCACCCATGGTAAATGAGCCGCCAGGAATCCAGGCCATGCCTGGATAAGCAGAGTCAATCGCCGGTATTGCACCACATTGCATGGCGGTGACATTCACTGCCATGCCGGGAACTCCTTCCCGGTATGCATGCCAGCCCAGTGCGGTAACCAGGGCAAGTCCCGTGATAGCAGCAAAAACCAGTATCAGTTTACCGCGCTTGATAAATGACTCCATTTTCCTCGACATATCTATCCCAGAGGGCCGTCATATCCGATAATTTTTCTGGCTCGGCTGCGCTTAAATCATTGCGTTCAAAAACATCATTCGTAATATTAAATAGCAGGGTGTGGACCTGGTCATCATCCTGCTCATCCCAGACTATTTTCCAGTCGCCCTGGCGAACTGCCCTGACATCATAACTCCAGATTTCCCAACCAAAGATTTCATCTGAGTCGTGAACTTCGGGGACTTCTTCCTGTAGCAAAGGCAACAATGATTTTCCTTTCATCGGAAATATGTCCTGCCCCTTGTAGCTGGTGCCAGGATGTTGTGTACCAGCCAGGGCCAGGAAGGTGGGCATTAAGTCCATGACAGTTCCCATGCCATCGTTGCGTGTACCGGGTGTCACCATGCTCGGGTAATGGACAAAGGCCGGGACATGATAACCCCCTTCAAAGCCGGAAAACTTATGTTCTCTAAATGGTGCCGCACTGGCTGTTGCCCAGTCGGGGCCGTACATGACCCAGGTGTTGCCGGCACCAAGGTTTTCCAGGCTGTGATCGTACAATGTTCCGACATGTTGCTGATAAGTGTTTGCCAGATCTCTGCGCCCTGGTTCGGCGCCGTTATCAGACATGAACATGATAAAAGTATTGTCGAATTCACCAATGTCTTTCAAATATTGGATGACCTCTCCTACATAAATATCCAGATCGCTCACCATGGCGGCATAGATTTGCATTCGGCGGGCAGAAAACTGTTTTTCCTCAGCACTGAGATCTTCCCAGCGGGTTGTGAATAGTTCTTCTCCACCCGGTTCAACATCAGCGGGAATAAGGCCCAACTCCTTCTGCTTTTCAAAGCGGCTTCGGTAAAGATCTTCAAAGCCGTCATCATACCAGCCGTCGAATCGGGCAATGGATTCTTTGGGTGCCTGAATGGGAAAGTGCGGGGCAGTATAGGCAAGCCAGGCAAAGAAAGGTTTATCTTCATTGCGGTCTGCTTCGATGTAATCAATCATGCGCCGGGTATAAAAGCGGGTGGAATAAAAATCCTCATCCACATTGACCAGGTCATCGCCATCCCGGTAGTTGGCGTTTTGTGGACCACGCCAGTCCCAGGGGCCCAAATGGGCTGCGCCATCAAGGGAAATAAAAGAACGTTTAAAACCTCTGGCCCTGGGTCCGTTGTGCACTTCAGGGCCGAGATGCCATTTACCCGTCATGTAGGTGTTGTAACCGGCATCTGTCATCAGGTCTGCCAGTGAGGCGACGCGAAAATTCAGAACGCCACTGTATCCAGGCTGGTTTTCATAGGCTGGGCCGGGAGGCTGTCGCATGCCACCCAATCCTGCCAGATGATTATCTGTACCGGACATGAGCATGGAACGTGTGGGTGAACAAGTGGCATTGGCGTAGAAATCTGTCAGCAGCATGCCGTTAGTGGCGAGAGTATCCAGGTTGGGTGTGGGGATCTCGCTGCCATAAATACCCAGGTCGGCATAGCCCAGATCATCGGCAACAATCAACAGGATATTGGGGCGAGAGTCTTCCTGGAGTGCTGCTGTTTCAGCAGTCGAACCGGGTTCCTGGTCGGCACTACAAGCAGACAACAACAAGAAGAAGGGCACGGCAAAAAGTGCCAGGTAAGTATTGTTTGGATTTGGAAAAGTACGATGGGATAAAGTGAAATTCAGAATAATTGGCACGGCGTTCCCCCGAATGTGTGTTGTCTTACTCCGTATATTTGCTATTCGTTAACAAGTTTATTGTAGTCAGAAACCAGGCTGAAGGTTCTGATCAGCTCTTCTATAAACAGTTTCTGACCAATCATTATGGGTCCAGACTGGTTAACTATGGTGTTATTAATAGTACTCAGGACCACCTCAAAGGCAAAATATATATTCGCTTCTTCTTTTTCTGTTAATGAACGGTTATTTTCCTGGTGCAAACGGTCGATGAAGCGCTTCGTGGATTCAAAAAAGTGTTCCCGAAAAGGCTCCCAGAAGGAAGGGTCCCTGATACTTTTTACCAGAACTGTGCGCCAGAATTGCCTGTGTTCCCAATAGTAATTGGTCATATTTTCAATCAGGTCTTCGACCAGTGTTTCTCTAGGCATATTGGTATACAGATCTACCAGCGTATTGGTTCTGATTTGAAGGTGCTCAAATACCAGGGCCTGGAAAAATTCATCCTTGCTATGAAAGCGGGCATAAAATGCACCAACAGAATAACCAGCTTCCCGGGCTAATTCGGCCACGGAAATTTTCTCCAGGTCTTTTTTTTCCAGCAAGCGAAAGCCGGTAGTAACCAGGGCATCGTAGGTACGGTGACCCCGTTGCTGCTTGATTTTTCTACCCAGGGATTTTTGTGGGAGTTCAGGTTTTTTTGTCATCTAAAGAGAACTTATATTCTGTTTAATGCTTTCCCAGTTCAGTGTCATGAATCGGGAAATTCCTGTACCAGTCGGCAATTAAAGAGAAATTGGCAGGTTATGTCGAATTGAAATCACATTGTAAAGCAAATTAAGGGTTAACATACTGAATATTAGGAAATAAATGTGGAAATTTTACTCCAGGTCCGGTTCCGGAAATTGAGTCAACAGTAAAGGGTGAGCCCGAGTATGAGATTTATCAGGAAAGTAAAACAGAATATCCAAAAATTACCTTGTATTAATAAAAGAGAATTAATATTCTTAAAAACGGCTGTAGGCAGACACTCTGATCAGAGCAGTAAAGTTTAGAGAATTGTCAGCATTTTGCTGTTCCCACAACACACAAGGTGGAGACAATTTGGCAGGAAGACAGAAATACATGGAGGTAGTACTTGCTGTTTAACTGCGACATGACTTGTTTTGCATTGGGTCACGCTAAAGGCCACATTCCCCTGGAGCGCCCGGGAGCTGTAATCAGCTCCCGGGACTCTTTAAACTGCCAGGGTTTTGTTATCTAAGTCTTCCCTGACTATTTTTGCTTGCCAACTTTTACCTATCCTCTTGAAAATTCAGCAAATAGGGTCTAACTTCATACCCTGATTTTCAATTCCCCAGTATTAATCATGACAGAAAGCACTATAACTCAGGGCGACGCCCACCCAGACGCCGGTATCAGTAAAACTATTTTTGGTCATCCCCGTGGACTGGTGATTTTGTTCTTCACGGAAATGTGGGAGCGTTTTTCCTACTACGGCATGCGCGGCCTGCTGATCATTTATCTGACCCAGCATTTCCTGTTTTCCGATGAACGCTCCACCATTATGTATGGGGCCTATACAGCCCTGGTCTATGTCATGACCATAATAGGCGGTTCCCTGGCCGACAAATATCTTGGTTCCAGAAAGGCTGTAACCTTTGGCGCCATTCTTCTGGTCTTGGGCCATTTCGGTATGGCCTTTGAGGGTAATGGTTCCCGGCAGATCATGAGCTACAACAATAGTGAATATCAGTTGACTCTGGATGGACGCGGTGGTGATGCCAACCAGATTCTTATTGCAGACCAGGGTATCTCTGCAATCAGCTTCAGTGAGGGTGCAACCAACTTGTTGATTGCAGATCCTGCAGCAGTTGGACTGCCTGCCACCATTCCTACCGATAGCTACACGCTGCGCATAGAGACAGAAGAGATGTATTTAAATATTCTCTATCTGTCACTGGCGCTAATTATTGCAGGGGTTGGTTTTCTTAAAGCAAATATTTCTACCATTGTTGGTTCTCTTTATGGTTTTGGGGATGCCCGCCGCGATTCCGGGTTCACCATTTTTTATATGGGTATTAATCTGGGTGCCTTTTTATCATCCTGGACCTGCGGAATTTTGGGCATTGTCTATGGCTGGAAATACGGCTTTGGCCTGGCTGGCATTGGCATGTTTGGTGGTCTGATAGTCTTTCTGAAGTATCAACACTGGCTCGAAGGCAAGGCTGAACCGCCGAGCCTGGAAAAGTTAAAAGAAAAAGTAATTGGCCCATTTAATGTTGAACATATGTGTTACATCACCGGGTTAGGCATTATTGCGGTTTCATTGTTACTAGTGATGAATTCCCATCTGGTGCATGAAGGTTATGTCGGATTATTAGGGATTCTGGTTTTCGTTTTCCTGGTTGGTTACGCCTTTGTGCGCTGTCAGGGGGAAGAGCGTGATCGCATGTTGGCCGGTATATATTTTATCCTGGCACAGATTCCCTTCTGGGCTCTTTTTGAACAGGCCGGTTCCTCCCTGAATTTATTCACCGACCGCCTGGTAGATCGCACCATGTTCGGCTGGTCTGTACCAGCACCAGTTTTCCAGTCGCTAAATGCCATGTTCATAGTTATGTTTGCACCACTGTTGGCATGGCTGTGGATATCACTGGATAAACGTAATCTGAATCCCTCAACTCCGGTTAAATTTGCCATGGGTGTGTTCCTCGCAGGGTTGGGCTTTTTATCCCTGGTTGCCGGTATGAAAGTATCGGGTGGTTCCGGCCTGACGGCTGTTTATTTCATCTTCCTGATTTACTGGGTGCATACCATGGGCGAATTAATGGTATCTCCTGTTGGCTTGTCCGCAGTAACCAAACTGGCTCCAGCCCATGCAGTGGGTATGACTATGGGCGCCTGGTTCCTCTATAGCGGTCTTTCCAATTACCTGGCGGGTGTCATTGCATCCACCACGGGAGCAGAGACTATTGGTGGGCAGCTTGCCGATGCCGCAGCGGCGAAAGCCACCTACATTGGGGTATATACCCAGGTTGGTTATATTGCCATGGGGGTAGCCATCGTAATGTTGGTGATTTCTCCTGTGATCAAACGCATGATGCATAATGCGTAAATCTTTCTGCTTTTTAATAGCGAAAGTTTACTGAGCAGCAGCAACAGGTCATTCGTAAATCATCAGGAATTCAAAGAGAGAACAGGGTGCATCTTTAAACTGGCTGCGCGATACTTTGTGGTCATGTTTAATTTACGCATTTATTAATCACTTTCGTAAGCTCTGGATATTAGAAAATTGTTAAAGGAAATTGTTATGCAAAAATACAGGATACTCATGCTGTCCTTCGTTTCAGTACTTCTGGCAGCATGTGGTGGTAGTGAAGAATCAGTAAGCACATCAGAGACTTCATCAGCAGCAGCTACTGCAGCACCAGCGATGACCTCTGCCTACGGCAACGTCGATCAGGACAGGTTGAACAATGCAGCCAGTGAACCGGATCAATGGTTGACCTATGGCGGTACATACGATGAACAGCGATTCAGTTCGCTCGATCAGATCAATACTGACAACGTTGATCAGTTGGATCTGGCCTGGTATTTGGATATCAGGGCCAACCAGGGACAACAGTCCACGCCTTTGTATGTTGATGGCGTTATCTACCTGACAGAATCATGGGGACAGGTCACTGCGATTGATGCCAGCTCCGGAGACAGCCTGTGGCGCTTTGATCCGCAGGTGGCTGGAAATGTGGCGGGTAAAGGTTGTTGCGGTGTGAATAACCGCGGTGCAGCCGTATACGAAGGCAAGGTTTTTGTCACAGCCTATGACGGCCGCATGTTTGCCCTGGATGCAGGTTCCGGTGAAGTGATCTGGGAAACGCAAACAGTGGACGAGGAACTCAACTATACCTCCACCGGTGCAGTGCGTGTTGCCAATGGCAAGGTCTTTATCGGCAACGGTGGTGCAGAATTCCGAACCCGTGGCTACGTGTCGGCATTAGACGCGGAAACCGGAGAAATCATCTGGCGTTTTTACACAGTTCCAGGCAATCCCGAACTGGGTTTTGAAAACGAAGCCATGCGCATGGCCGCAGATACCTGGAATGGCAATTGGTGGGAACTTGGTGGTGGTGGTTCCACCTGGGATGGCATTACCTATGATCAGGAAACCAACCTCCTGTTATTTGGAGTAGGCAATGGCGCTCCCTGGAACCCGCTTGTGCGTAGCCCTGGTGGCGGCGACAACCTGTTCCTTAATTCCATTGTGGCCGTAGATGCAGATACCGGTGAATACGTCTGGCATCACCAGCAGATTCCTTATGAAGAATGGGATTTCGATTCCGTTCAGCAAATCACTATTGCCGATCTTGAAGTGGATGGTGAATTACGTCATGTCGCCATGCAGGCAGCCAAGAGTGGTTACTACTACATGCTCGATGCCTATACCGGCGAGTTATTGCGAGCCAATAATTTTGTTTCTGTGAACTGGACTTCCGGATATGACATGACCACTGGCCGTCCAATTATCAATCCGGCTGCCCAGTACACCCAGCGCGAAGCTGGCACTATCATTCAGCCAGGTCCGGCCGGTGCCCATGGTGCAGCTCCCATGTCTTTCAGTCCGGATACTGGCCTGCTATATATACCCGCTATGGAAAGCAGCATGGCTTTTGCCAATGCGCCTGAAAACATTGAGGGTCGATTCAATCTTGGCATGGAATATTTCGGTCACGACTATGCCTACGATGATCCTGAAAATACTATCGAACGCGGCAGCAGTACACGTCTGGTAGCCTGGGATCCAGTGGCAGCCGAAGAAGTTTGGGCCATAGAAGAAGTTGCAGTAGGCGGGACGCTGTCCACTGCTGGCGGATTACTGGTAAAAGGAAATGGTAATGACCAATCCCTGGCCATTTATAATGCTGAAGATGGCACTGAGCTGAAAGTCTTTGATACGCAAGCCAGAGCTTTCGCTGGTGCCATTACCTATATGCATGAGGGTGAGCAGTACATTGCCCAGGTTGTCGGAGGCCCTTCCCGACAGGGTTACTACGCACCAACCTATGCGCGTCTGCTTGTGTACAAGCTTGGCGGCACTGCACAATTACCGGAAGTTACTGAATTCACCCAACGTCCTTTCGCACCACCAGAAGAAACTGCGGGAGAAGAGTTGATTGCCCGCGGCGGCGATATCTACAGTGAAAACTGTGCCATGTGCCACGATGTAGGCGGTATGGCGCGCAGTTCCTTCCCGGATTTGCGCAGGTCACCAATGCTGCATTCCGCAGAAGGCTTTGACAATGTGGTTCTTGGCGGAGCCCTGGCGGATCGCGGCATGACTTCCTTTGCTGCCATGCTGACAGCGGAAGACACAGAGGCCATCAGGCACTACGTGATTTCTCAGACACATATAGCCATGAATCAACAAAGCCCCTTCGGACCTCCGCCAGACGTTGCCCCAGAAGATATAGACGAGGTTGAAGAGAATTAAAAAAACCGGGCGAAAGCCCGGTTTTTTATTAGTCGCAAGTTTCGGGTCACAAGTCTCAGGTTTCAAGGTCCGACTCGTCAACCTGATTACCTTTTATGTGGATTTGTTTGTAGGTCGGCATAGCGCTGCGCTATGCCGACCTACACTGTTAAAAGCACTAAAATTAATTCAGAAATATTTAACTGCCAAAGAAATCAGTTAAAAAACATCAGGTTGACGAGTCGGACCTTGAAACCTGTGACTTGAGACTTGGTTCCGTCTGTCATATCCTCAGAATCGAACAAAGGAGGCAGATATGATTAATTCAAAAACTGCAGTAAAACTCTTTTTTGGCCTGGTTCTTGGTTCTGTTGCGACTCTTTCTAATGCCCACCATGGCTGGTCCTGGTATGGTAATGAGCCCTTCGAGTTGACGGCAACCGTTGCCGATAAGCATTTTGGTAATCCCCATGACCGGCTCACGCTCAGAGATGCTAATGGTATGGAGTGGGATGTGTTGCTGAGCCCGCCCAGCCGGAGTAGAAGGGCAGGTTTCACTGCAAGTGACGTGGAGGTAGGTGATACTGTTACTGCTTTTGGTCATCGCCGCAGTGAAGGCAATAATTATGAAATGAAAACAGAACGTATTCAGGTAGGCGATAAACTTTATAACCTGTATCCTGATCGTAGCTAGGAATGACGCGTAGCGTCATTCCACGGGACAGAGCTACAGCTCTGTCCCTGTGTTACCCATCCTGAAATTCTTTATGTGAATAGTCATTAAACCCGTCGCTTCAATTGGGTGGGACGAAAGAGTTATCATCCATAACATTCCAGCAACAGGCTGAATGAATACACAGGATATTATTATGGAAATTTCAACAATCATTATTCTGGTTATTATTGGTGTTCTGATCTTCTGGATCGTGGGCATCTATAACCGACTGGTGACGCTGAAAAATCGCTACCAGAACGCCTTCTCCCAGATCGAAGTACAACTGAAAAGACGTTACGACCTGATCCCCAACCTGGTTGAAACCGCAAAGGGCTATATAAAGCACGAGCGTGAAACCCTGGAAGCGGTGATCGCTGCCCGTAACCAGGCCTTGAGCGGATTGGAAAAAGCCTCGGCCGATCCCGGCAGCCCCTCAGCTATGCTGGATCTGGGTAAGGCGGAAGGTATGTTGGCAGGTGCAATGGGTAAATTGAATGTGGTGGTGGAAGCCTATCCTGATCTGAAGGCAAACCAGAATATGATGCAGTTGTCGGAAGAGTTGACCAGTACAGAAAACAAAGTGGCTTTTTCACGACAGGCATTTAACGATGCGGTAACTGAATACAACACCTACAAGCAGACTTTCCCACCTGTGGTGTTTGCTGGTGCCTTTGGTCATGCCGGTGATGCTGGTTTGCTGGAATTTGAAGATAGCGAGGCTATGCAGGCAGCCCCGAAAATATCTTTTTAACGGGTGGTCTCTTTATTATCAAAACGCATTTGCAGCGGTACGGTGCGCTGTACCCTGAATTGCAATTGAATGACTGAATTATTTTTTGCACTTCTGTTAGTTTAATCTCACCATGAATTTTTTCGCTCACCAGGAACAGGCCAGAAGCCAGACGCGTATGCTGGTCTTCCTGTTTATGGCGGCAGTTCTCACCCTGATCGTTATCACTTCCTTCCTGGTAATTGGCGTATTGTTTTATGCCGAAAGCCAGGAGCTTGGCATGACAACTGAATTTCTGTCATCAAAAGTATTTCTCGTGGTAAGCCTTGTTGTTCTGGTGATCGTTGGCATCGGATCACTGTTTCGCATGGGACAGTTGCGCGGTGGCGGTAAGGCGGTGGCTGAGTCCATGGGTGGGCGCTTGCTCAATACCAATACCCGCGATGCCGATGAAAGAAAAATCCTGAATGTGGTTGAAGAAATGGCCATAGCCTCGGGTACGCCAGTTCCATCGGTCTACCTGATGGAAGAAGAAGGTATCAATGCCTTTGCCGCCGGGTATAAACCTCGCGATGCCGTGATAGGGGTTACCCGTGGCTGTATCAGGGAGCTTAGCCGGGATGAATTGCAGGGTGTGGTAGCTCATGAATTCAGTCATATTTTCAACGGTGACATGCGTTTGAATATCCGGTTGATGGGACTCCTTTACGGCATCATGGTTCTCGGTTTTATTGGTTACCATATCTTGCGCGGGGGGCGATACAGGGTAGGGGGATCCAGATCAGGCAAGAATGGCGGTGGTGCCATTTTGTTTCTGGGGTTGGGCCTGATGGTCATTGGTTATAGCGGCACTTTCTTTGGCAATCTGATCAAGTCAGCCGTCAGCCGGCAAAGGGAATATCTTGCCGATGCTTCAGCCGTGCAATTTACGCGCAATCCTGATGGCATAAGTGGCGCCCTTAAAAAAATCGGCGGTTCTGTTCACGGTTCGGTCATTGAAAAAAATGATGTCTCTGAAATCAGTCACATGCTTTTTTGTGACGGATTGAAAAAAGGCTTTTCCAGCCTTTTTGCCACGCATCCCCCCCTTACAGACCGAATCCAGCGTATTGACCCTCACTGGCAGGGTAAATTTACTCCCCCGTCAGCTGTGGACAAGGAAAGTCATGCAAGTACTGCGCAGGCGGCCAGCGTTACTGGCAAATCTGCAGATGGCAGTGCCCTGTCCAATATCGGCAATCCCAATGCAGAAAACATCATCCAGGCTGCAGTAATCCTTGCGGGTATACCAGCGGTGATTAAAGAGGAAGCGCACAACTCCATGAGTTCCTCTCTGCTAATTTACAGTTTGTTAATTTCCCTTTCCGATAGGGAAACGGCAGAAAAACAGAAACAGATTCTGAAGGAACAACTGGACGACAATAATTGGGGGGTTTTCGAGAAAATCATGACAAAAATCAGCTCGGTTTCCAGAGAGGATTATTTGTCACTCATTGATTTATCCATGCCGAGTCTCAAGCAGCTATCACGTGTTCAGTACCGTGCTTTCATCAGTGTGCTTGGACATTTGATTCTGGTAGATGAAGAAGTCTCCTTGTTTGAATGGTGTCTGTTCAAAATACTGCGTTATAACCTGGATGATAGACCCGACCGCAGGATGAAATCCCATGCCTTAAAGTCGCTGCATAAAGAGTGTGAAGTGTTGTTATCAGTGCTGGCTTTTGCCGGCCAACAGGAAGAGCAAGCCGCCGAAGCAGCCTTTATGGCGGCTAAAAAGTTTCTTGAATTGAACATGGGCATGCAATACCGGCACAAACTTGGCGCGAATACGGGATCACTGGAAAAAGCCCTGGATAAACTAAATAATCTCAAGCCATTGGAAAAACCCAAGCTGCTGAAAGCCATGGTGAGATGTATCAATGCTGATGGGAAAGTTACGGCAGAAGAAAGCGAATTGCTCAGGGCGGTTGGCAGCCTGCTGGATTGTCCAATACCGCCGCTGTTACCGGAACAACGCTTTATCTGAAAATTGATCAGGAATCAGCAGGTAATATTGCCGTGTCAAAACCATCAAGGCTAAGACTGTTTTGCTCTTTCCAGTAGTCCCTGATACCTTCCTCGCCCTTTTTCTCCGACCAGGTGTCCAGCGATCCTCTTTCCCCGACAAAATTCATCAGCGGAACTGCAAAGCCGCAAGATGTTTGTACCAGGTCAATGTCCATGACAAAAAACTGGCGGGTCCCGGTATGTGCAGAAAATAAATCCAGACACTTATGCCAGTCCTTGTCCCTGGGATGAATGGCGCAGGCTGTTCCATACAGGCGCAGGATCAGGGGTTTTTTGTCAAAGGCGCAGAACATGATGGTCATGCGCTTGTTTTCGAGCAGGTGCGCAGCAGTTTCATTGCCACTACCGGTCAGGTTGCGCCAGACCAGCTGCCTGTTTGAGAGAATCCTGAGGCTGTCTGTACCTTTGGGAGAGACATTGACTCTTCCCTCTGAGCGGGCAGTACCAGTGAAAAAAAGTGATTGGCGTTCGATGAAGTTAATCAGGCCGTCGGACAATTCCGGGTATTGTTCCGCCATAGCAATAAGTCCACAAAATTTTCAGAGTTCAGGAATGGATGTTTCTAAAGGGTGGGGCTGAGTCATGCTGGCATTCCAGCCAGGCCAAATTGCCTAGCCAGCCATAGACATGTAGAAAATCACGCAATAGATGATTTTAAAAATCATGTGCCCAAGCTGGTCCTGATGCAAAGTGATCCATTTTTCACTTTTACAGAAATCAATCAGGGCATGACTGAAAAATTCCAGGATAGCGAAGAAGTAATTTCCGGTAATCAGGATGACGATACCGGCATGGGTCATGGCATGGGCTGACAGCCAGTAATACCACTGCGGAAACTCGTCACCGTATTGCTCGCGCAAGTTACTGTGGCGGCTTTTGCCTGAGGCCATTGGTCCGGGTTGCAGGACATAATCACCTACACAATGCCCGATGATCAGTTGGAACAAAAGGATGAATACTTCCATCAGGGTCAGTCCAATATTTGAAATTACAAAAGTTTCTTAATAATAATCAATCCGTTACAGCTGCATTATTCACCCTAAATTTGCCAGATACAATGCCATTATGAAAATCGGGAGTTTTTCACATGTTCAGGGAATGTTCATTTACTGCTTGTTATGGTTTAGCCAACGTCCATTAGAGAGTCCAGGCCATGAGCAGATCAGGCGACCTTATTGAAAAAAAAGCTGAAAAAAAAGCTGAAAAGAAAGCTGCAAAAAAAGCTGAAAAAAATGCCGGGAAAATGCTGTTTTCCACCGGGTTTCTAGCCTGTGTTATCAGTCTGCCTGCGCAGGCACAAAGCTCCTATCATGAAGCACAAGTACTTGAATCTACAGCAATTTATCGTGTTATCGAGACTTCGGTTCCCACCCGCCAGTGCTGGGAAGAAGAAGTTGTCAGGTCCAGTAGTCGTCACCATTACCGCTCCCATACTCCGGGTCTCCTTGGGGCGGTAATTGGTGGCGCAATTGGACATTCGCTGGGGCACCACAAGAACAGCCAGAATGTAGGCACTATTGTCGGGGCCATGTTGGGCAGCTCAATAGCCCGGGATATTAGCGAGTCCAGTAATTCCCCGGTTGTTCGCCTGGATACTGTGGAGCGCTGCGAGACAGTTCACAGCTACCGCCAGGAGGAAAAATTAGTTGGTTATGATGTGCTGTATCGCTACAATGGCGAGGATTACAAGGTGAGAATGCCTGATGAACCTGGCTCAACCGTACGTGTCAGAGTCAGTGTAGAACCAGTTATTTAACTGTGTTTTTAGATGATAAGTTGGATGTAAATAGCTGTACCAGATTCGAGAAATTGAATATTTGCGAGTTCCCATTGAAGCGTATTGTGAAGCCAATAATTTTCAGCCTGTTGATGGCCTTTGCATTCCTGTCCTTCGTGTCCCTGGGTGCTGAAAACCTGGGCTTTGAAGAAAGTGTTGAAAGCAGGGCTCAACGCGCTACCCTCCAGGAAAATGGTGTCAAGAATCTCGCGCCCCAACCCCGTATTACTCGTCGTCAGGCAACCAATATAGCCGGTGACCGTTATGAAGGTCGTGTCCTTGGTATCGTACTGGATAATTCCAGCAACAATTATCGAGTACGGATGGATCAGGACGGCACCGTATTCAACGTATTCGTTAATGCCACTTCCGGTGATGTAAGCACTTCATCGGATTAATTTCTTTCCTAACTTCTGAAAATTCCCCATGCGTCTGTTGATCGTTGAAGATGAAGACCTGCTCAGGGCTCAACTTGTCAAAGCCCTGGAAGATGCCGACTATGTCGTCGATTCTTCAGGTGACGGTGAAACTGGTTTATACCAGGCCCGTGAATACGATTATGATGCCGCGATTATTGACCTGGGCCTGCCCAAGCTCAATGGCATAGATCTGATCAAGGCTATCCGCGACGAGGGTATGTCTTTTCCCATACTAATTCTTACTGCCCGCGACAACTGGACTGACAAAGTGGAAGGTCTGGATTCCGGGGCTGATGATTACGTGGTCAAGCCTTTCCAGATCGAGGAAATCAAGGCCAGGCTCAATGCCCTGTTGCGTCGTGCAGCAGGTTTTTCCAAACCCTCGCTGGATTTTGCCGGTTTGAGCCTGGATACCACGGCCAAACGCCTGACAGTTAATGGTGGTGAAGTAGAACTGACTGCCTACGAATACAAGTTACTGGAATACCTCATGATGCATCCTGGCAAGGTGGTATCCAAGACAGAATTGACAGAGCATCTCTATGATCAGGATTACGACCGGGACAGCAACGTACTGGAAGTTTTTATCCGCCGCTTGCGTCAGAAACTGGACCCTGATGAAAGTCTGAAACCTATCGATACCATCCGCGGCCAGGGCTACCGCTTCAATGTCCCTGCCAATCACGCCTGAAAATCGCTTTTCATTACAAACGCGCCTGGTCCTGGCGTTTGGCATCCTGTTGATTCTCTTTCTTGGCTTGGCCGGTTTTGTTCTGGATCGGGCCTTCAAGGAAAGTGTGGCCGCTGCTGTTGAGGAAAGACTGCAATTGCAGGTGTATGCCTTGCTTGGTGTGGCCGAACCTGATGATGAGGGATTTTTCCTGCCCGATCTTGAAGAAGCCCGCTTCGCGCAGATTAACTCGGGGCTCTATGGTTTCATCCTGGACACTGCGGGTAATGAAGTCTGGCGCAGTCCCTCTGCTCTGGACCTGAATCTTGATCAGGCCAGTTTCATGCATCAACAGGTTTCACCGGGCCAGACCCAGTTTGGTGCTATGGATGCCCCGGATCAGGGCAGGTTGTCGTTCGCCAGTTATGGCACGTACTGGTCATCCCTGGATGAAGAATTCACATTTGTAGTGATGGAGTCTGTTGATCCGACCACGGCAGAAATCAGGGAATTTCAATCCAATCTGTATCTGTGGTTTGGTGGTCTGGCCGTATTGCTGTCCATAGCACAACTGTTACTGCTGCGTTGGGGCATGAAGCCTCTGCAACAGTTGGCCACAGAAGTCTCCAGTATTGAAGCTGGTGACAAGGACCAGCTGGAACATGACTATCCACCGGAATTGCAGACCGTCAGCAAGAACCTGAACCTGCTGATTAAAAGCGAACGCGAAAGGCAAAGCCGTTACCGCACCACGCTTGGTGATCTCGCCCACAGTCTGAAAACGCCCCTGGCGGTTATTGCCGGCCTGATTCATCAGGGCCGCCAGCATACCTTTGAGCATGATGAAGCGCGTCCCGGGCGGCTTGATGAACTGGAAGAGCAGATGGAAAGAATGAACCAGATTGTGTCCTATCAGTTAAAAAGGGCAACCCGTTCAGAAAAATCCCGCTATCTGGGTGTCCCGGTTAAAGTGCTGCCGGTATTTGAAAAAGTCATCAAGGCCCTGGATAAAGTCTACCGTGAAAAAAATGTCACCCTGTTACGAAACCTTGAAGCAGAGGCTGTATTCCGTGGTGAAGAAAGTGACTTGATGGAATTGGCCGGCAATCTTCTGGATAACGCCTATAAATTTTGCCATAGCCAGATTCGTGTTTTTGTCAGCCAAAGAGGGGAAGCCCTGCATATTGAAATCGAGGATGACGGCATAGGCATTGCCAAGAAGGACAGGGAATGGGTGCTACAGCGGGGCGCTCGTGGCGATACCATCAACAGCGGGCAGGGTATTGGTCTTGCCGTTTCCGTGGATATTGTCAGCAGCTACAACGGGGAAATCAGTGTGGATACCAGTGAGTTGGGCGGTGCCTGCATTCGCGTAACACTTTAGGGGACAGTGACTTTAATTATTTTAAAGATACTGTAAGTAAGTACTCTGGTAGATAATAATTAAAGTCACTGTCCCCATGAACAGGCGGTGTCGGGTAACTGCACCCGGTTTTCTCTGCCACGACTGTCATAACTGCGTTCAAAACAATTGCCTTGTAAATCCTTGAGCAAATTACGTCCGGCTGTTCCTGAATTCCTTGAGCCAGATGCTGATCGGTAAGTGGTTGTACTAACACTTGAACGACTAACAACAGGAACAGAATACGGAGAAGATTCTTTCACATACACCACCGTGGGTTGGCTGGTGATAATTCGGGTGTGGGTGTTAATCACAGGATAGGGTGTGAAGTGATTCCAGGCGTTGTTGTATTGCAGGTTGGAGCCAATCCCTGATCGGTAAGGAGCATTGCCAAAGTTCAGGTTCACTGACCAGCTATCCCTGTTCATGATTCGATGGTTTACAGGGTAGTTATTGGTGCGATAATTGTTCATTCGATAATTGCTGCTTCGAAAGTTGTTACTTCTAAAATAATTGTTTGGGCGCTGGTTCTGGACAAAGCGGTTGAATTGATTGGGATAAAAGCTGTTGTTGCGGCTGTTAGAGGCCCTGTACCTGGTATTTATATAGTTAGAAAAGCCGTAGTTTGAAGAAAGAGTATTTTGAGACCACTTGCCCGGCGTTGAGAAAGCATGATTTCTGTTGGAGTTGCGCTGATCTGCAAGCGCCACGCTGCTGGATGTGATGGCTGTAATGGATATGATGAACAGGGCGATAAGCGCCGAAACTGGCAAGGAATCCAGCTTTTGAATCAACTTCATGGGCTAAGTCCTTCTTCTATATGTTTACTGTCCCAGTCTAAGAAGAACTTCCTGAATCAATGCTGAATAGTTGTTTTTGCCAACAGCACTGCAGCGCCCGCAAACCAGAGCTGCAGTAAAAGTGCCAGATTCCATTCGAAGGCATCTTCCATGGCGTCATATACGTCGCCCAGTTGGGCATCCAGCACCAGGCTGGCAATACCGACCAGCAACAGAAGGCTAAGCAGACCAAGCAGGGCTCTATGCCATGCAAGCATAGCTGCATCTCCGCTAAGCCTGGCTACTTGTCCAAAAAGCTGTGTGCAAAGTAACTGGGACAGAAAGGTGAAAGCAAAAGACAGGGTGACGCCTATACGCCGTAGGCGTTGGAAGCTATCTCCTTCCACCCCCAGGGCAAGCGTGTAAAGCAGCAGGAAAAAACCAGCCAGGCAGCCCAGGGTAAACATGCTGTTAATTCTGTGCCGCGATTTTTCTGCCAGGGCTAACATCAACCAACGCCGGATATGCCACCATAAAAACCCCATGAGAAAGGCGGAAGGCAGCATGCCAAGTTTGAACAGTGCTTTTTCTGGCATCTGGCGCCCGGTAGCGCTGATGGAAGTGCAGGAATCCCAGTAGGGCATGCACCAGTCAACATGACCTTGACTGGCAGCAAGAAAAAAACTGCTATGGACTGACAAGAATGGCAACAAGGCAGCCGTCCAAAAAAGAAGTGCCAGTGACCTTGCCCGGGGCTGTAAATGTGATTTCATTTTTATCTTTCGTAATTAAAATATTTTATCAATAAAATTAAATATATTTAATATGTTAATTTTAATTATTATATTAATAAATATATTTAACTTATTGAAATATATAAGAAATAATTGTGATTTTTTACTTAATTTTGTTGACTGCAATCTATTAAATGCATTTAATAAATATCGGGGAGATGTGGCAAGAAAACTTGGTTTTTCTGGTTTCGTAAATTCTAAAATCATTTCATTCTCGGCTCGGCTTATTTCATTTATCTGCCAGAGTTGTTTGTCTGTTTTCTCCTCTTAAATTCTCATTCAGAGCAATTTAATACTTTTTAAATCAATTAAAGGGGAAACTTATGAAACAGTTTAAAAGGAGTTTCAAATACAGGACTCTGGCACTGTCAATATCTGCCATTGCAGCAGGTATCACAGCAGCGCCTGGTGCCTTTGCCCAGGACGCAGCGGATATCGAAGAAATCACTGTAACTGGTTCGCGTATCCGTGTTACTGATGGTATGGCAGCACCAACACCTGTTACAGCTATTACGCCTGATGAATTAAGCAACTTTGAGCCAGGTGGTACCGTTGCCGAGCAACTGGATGCCTTGCCGCAGTTCTTTGGCACGGCTACGGCACAACGTGGTTCCGGCGCACTATTCAGCACTGCCGGTGGCAGCTTCCTGAACATGCGCAGCCTCGGTGCCA